>WOYI010888459.1_pt1 | contig 34012 bp, 17 predicted proteins | sample 6423411 | NCBI WGS metagenome assembly WOYI01 (sample SAMN13441803, study PRJNA592873) | oil field metagenome | biome: oil field; feature: oil-well bore; material: oil-contaminated soil; isolation source: oil-contaminated soil from oil-well borehole | place: Germany: Wietze | collected 2016-10-18 ...
TGTCGTAGATCAGTCCGTCGGCTTCATCGGCATGCTCATACCGGAAGAAGCGCCACTGTTCATTCAATGAGATCTTATCCCGGGGTGAGAGCACGTCATCTCGTTGTACGCTGCAGGATAGCATCATACATAAAAAGAGTGTTACACCAAATAGGGTGGAATATTGAATCATTTTCTTGATTATATTAATTGCCACCAATCAAAATCGAAAAGGTCTTTTTCTCCCCTGAAGACAAAAAAGAGACCGGTTCCCCATCTTCCACAATTCTCGGACCACGCAGATTCGCTGCATCGGAATCCTGTGCAGAGATTGCGGCCGGCATGCAGGTTCCCATCAGGAACAGTGCCATGAATAATCGAATAGTATTGCAAATTCTCTTCATATTTTTCTCTCTTAATAGGTAGGATCACCTGTTTAATCATCTTTTTCCCAATTCGTTGATGTTCAACTCGATCGCACTGTGCTGATCGCGTGTTTTTCGCATAGTTCAACAGGGTTTGAATGATGTCCGGAAATATCCTCTCCAGGATGATTTAATAAATTATTGGTTGGCTCTAAATTAGTTATAATTCTACTTGACCAAATTATTTAAGAACTTTTTAACCTTTTTGCCAGTGATCCGTTGTTCAGGGGAATATGAGATGGGACATTCCTCACTTTCTTGAATGCGATCCTCTTCGGTAATCTTCCCTATGAAAGGTAAAGGTGGAAACCATAAAAGAGGCTGCATACGGCATGGGAAGTCACAATCAGCTACTTGCTACAAACGGTTTATTTCTTTACCATGTCGTTAAACGCCGATCCAAAGATCAGGTACCCGGTATTACCTGCAATGGTACCCTCATTCTGACCCCATAGGAAGGGCCAGTCGTCGTAATTTTCGAAGTGATCCGGCTTACGGAAGAGGATGCCCGGTGCCATGTTTCCCGGGATGAAGGAGAAGTCGGCCCTGTTATTGCCGTAGAAGACCGCTTTGGGGCGTGTGGCACCCAGGGTGGCCACCAGCGAATAGTTGTGATAGGGATGACATCCGTAGAGCCAGCTGGTAACTTTGAATGCATGGTTCGCATCGATCAGATCAGGGAAATACTTATTGGCAAAGCAAATGGTGGTGCCGAAGTTGACCACAGCTCCCCCGCCGGCCCAGTTCGCCAATCCGATGGGCAGTCCGTAGGGATTGTCATGTTCCAGCTCTTCGATATAGTCTTTGTATTGTAACACGTAGGGTCGCAGTTTTTCTTTGTAGGATGCGTCGAGGTGTGGAATGGCGTGCAAAGCTGTCAGAATGTTGAAAGTCACATTCCGCTCCAGTGCCGGCCAGAGCAGTTCCTGAAATCGGTCGAGATAGGATTTCTCACCGGTGGAGATGTAGAGTTGCAGATAGGTGGCGATATCACCGGATTCAAAACCCCGTCCCTCCTGCCGGGAGGGTCTGTCGGCAAGCAGCTCCGTTGCCTCTTTCAACAGTCTCTTGGATTGCTGTAATGCTCTCTCCGACAGGTCGTCGTTATATCCCCTGAGAGCCCTGCTGGCAGCGGCGAACATGGTTGCTGCCCTAAGGTCGAGTCCCGGATTTCGGCTGGTGAATGCCCACATATCATCCTTCACACCACTCGACCGGCCGTCGGCAGCCACCTCGAAGGGGCCTAGCTCAGGGTTATAGGGCAGACCGTCGGTGATGGATGCAGCATCGCCCAGGTGATGGTAATTGTCGAGTACTGAATTTGTAAGTGCTTGTGCCATATGGCCGATGATTTCCGCCTGTGCCAGCAGTTGCATGGTACCGTGCTCAATGAACTGCAGCATATCGGGTGTTCCGTCCGGACGATGTAGATCCACATAACGTTGTGTGTGATTGACAAAGGTTTGATCGCGCGTCGGTTTAAAATACTCCCATATCTGTACGAAGTTCTGCACCACGTTGATGTTCGATCCCGTTTCGATATCAAAATCACCCGCATCGAAGAACCCCCCTACGTTCAACCCGGGAATCAGCTCCAGCGCCTTGTATTTCGTATCGGTGGTGGGTCCCTGCCAGTGCAGGTCGAAATGATCGGTGTTGGGCGGTGCCTGTCGGTACCCCTCCTTGAAAGGCTCCCCGTGCCACACCCTGTAGGCTTCGTTCACATACATGTGATTCATGTGTATCGGGATCCAGATATCGCTGGTGGCATCGGTGATCTTGTCGTAGACATTCTCTTCGATGATAAAGTTATTGGTGATGCAGTCGCCGTACTGGATATAGTATATCCCCGGGGTGTTGACCGGGCTAAAATCGAACTTCACATAGTGATACTTGAAATAGTCGCCCCAGGAAGTGATTTTGCCGTTGAACACCTCTGTCGCATTGCCATCCTCACCAATCTTATAGATTGAAGCCGTCTCGAGTGGTTTGTCTTTCTTGTCCAGCTCAATGACCGACACCTTGGGCTGCGAAGGTAGATAACCTACCTGTGAGAAGCCGATATTGGGTTCTCTCACCCATCCTTTAACAGCGTTGGGTTCCACTGTCCAGGTCAGCACCCTACCTGTTTTGCCAGCGGGAAGGAGGCTGCGGAGCACAAACCATCCATTCTGAGCCAGTATGCGCCCATCGTACAGCATAAGGTTGGCATCGTGCGAGGTGATCTTCACCATTCTTTCGGCCGCATCGGGAGCCAGTAGCATAGAGCGACCTGTTTCGAGCGGAAGGGGGTCGATGAACCGGCCGGTACCCCGGTCGTCTGAGGTGACATATCCCTTGAATTGTTTTGGCTTTTCACTGTTGGGGCGGGTTACCGTGTTTCCCACCGCGTATCGTGGGAAGCGGTTGAAACGCCCGTCCATCAGGTAGGCCTTTCCCCAGTATTGAGAGGGGAGGAACTCCAGGTTGAATCCGGCCTTTCCCACCAGCTCATCGGGAAGGGGTTCATCGAGCCAGACAGATATCTCCACCCCTTTGCCTTTTGCCGTAACCACCACGCGCGATTCGAAATCGTAATCATCATACCGCAACAGCGATTCAATGGTTTTGGTAGCACGGTCTACTGTCCGGGTGGGTATTTCCGGCACAAGGTCCCACTGTTCCGGTGTGTTGGAGAGACGTACTGCGCCACCCTGTGCTGTCCGCACGCCATGGTGGATTAGTTCGATGCCGGCATTTTTCTCGTCGTTGAAGCCACCGGTAAAGAGATTGCTGTATACCAGCACATTGACGCCCTGTCGTTCGAAATATTCCAGGTCATTAAGGATGAGGTCCTGTGATTTAGCTTGATTGATTGTAGCGAATAAAAGCAATTGAAAGAATAAAAGAGTCGATCGTTTCATGGGAATTTTTTTTTTAATCAGATATCATTGTGTCTCCTGGTTGTGAAGAGCATAACTATTCCGGATAAATGAAAGCGGGGCTATTTCCTAATGTTTAATGACAAAACCACCCCTGGGCTGGAGCGTGACGGTCACTTTGCCGTTTCTCTTGATCCTGTTGTCGGTGACGAGTGGCATTCTCTCGCTGTTGTCGGAGTAGATGGTCACTTTCTCCCCGGCCACCATGGGCAGGTTCAGTTCCAGTTCCAGTGGCTCCTCCATGGCATTCACACCGGCAATGTACCACTGCTCCCCATGGCGGCGGGCTATGACCGAATATTTACCCGGGTAGCCGTCGATATACAATGTCTCATCCCAGGTGGTGGGGATCTCCTTCATGAAATTGATCAGGAATGCAGGTGCATCGGTCAGGTTGTTGGGGGTGAGCGCAAACATCTGCACCGAATTTTGAAAGAGGATGCCGGTCGCAATCTGAAACACGTCGCTGGTGAGACGTGTTTGCCCCCTGCTGTTTCCCCGGTTGAGGAATTTATTCATGAAGACTCCTCCGAATTCCATGCTGGCCACGCTGTTGCGGATAAAGGGATGCAGGGTGGCGTAGAAAGCCTCATTCTCCCGCACATCCTGTGAGAAGATCAGCATCTCGGAGGCAAGCACCGCCTCGCTGCCCACATAGTTGGGGTACATCCGTTCCCATCCGCGTGGCAGTGTGCATCCGTGGAAAATAATCATCAACCCGTAGTCATTGGCATCGGAGAGAATATCTTCGTACAAGCGCATGGTCTCCTGTTTGTCCCCACCGAAGAAATCCACTTTCAGTCCTTTGACGCCAACCTTTTTCAGCCATTTCATCTCCTCTTTCCTGGCGATCGAGGTGTGCATTCTGTTCCTGGGTCCCTGAGGTGCATCATTGAATCCTCCGTTGGAGTTGTACCAGAGGAAGACATCCACACCCTTTTCGTGGGCATAACCGATCAGCTCCTCCATTCTCTCATAGCCGATGTTGGAATCCCACAGGGCATCGATCAGGATATATTCGTATCCCATCTCAGCGGCCAGGTCGATGTACTTCACCTGGTCCTCCCAGTTCATGCTTTGGTCCTGCCAGACGATCCAGCTCCAGGTGCCCCGCCCATATTGGTACTCCTGCGACGCTTCGTAGAGCGGCTCCACCAGGTCGAACGGGATGGTGGTCTCCACGATCGGTTTCAGGCTGCTGCCCACCGTGATGGTCCGCCAGGGGGTGACACCGGGAAGTGAGAGTTGCACACCACTGCTACCGAAACCGTTGTTCTGCCGTATGTCAGGATATGCCACCCGGTAGAGCCCCTCTTTTGTGCCATCGCTCAGGTGAGAAGCGCAGTACTGACTGGTCACCCTGGTTTCGGAGATCAATGCCCATCCGTCGTTGCCTATGCGGAAGAGGCCTGGGAAGACATATCCCAAGTTGCCATAGGTTGGTTTTCCCACCGGTTCATCATTGGTATAGCCGCTTTCATAGCTTGGTGAGGTTCTGGCAAAGCCACCCATGGCCCCCATCATCGGTGAGAGAAAGGTAGTGGTGAATTCCGGAAAATTGAAGCCGGTTGTTTCCTTTTCCACCACGCAGGCTCTTCTTTCGCCCCATTGCGGGAGCTCATAACGGAACGCCACGTCGTTGTTACTCACCTGGAAAACAATCTCCAGTCCTCTCTGTCTGGTATCTTCGAAAGAGCAGATCAACCTGTTGGCCTCATAGTGGACCGACGACCGCTTGATTTTTTCCTGGGTGTAGCTTTTATCCACAGTTGAGGTTAAAAAGTCTTTGATTATCAGGTTCTTGCTGAAATCTCCCTCGTTGGTGATAATACCCAGTGGCGATTGTTCCAGGATGGTTTTGCCTGCATACTTCACGGAATATTGGGGTTGCCCCTCCTCGAGGTAGAGCTGTAGCTTCAGCTGACCATCAGGACTGGATACCGTGGCAATTTGTGCAAACAGGATATTTGTGAAGAAAGCGAAAAGAATAGAGGGTGTAAGAAATAGATGCTTCATTGTTATTTTGATTTCATATTTTTAGTGATGGTCGTTCATTCGATGATTGTCAGGTGATAATTCCATTATTCAGAGAACATCCAGTAATCGAAGTACATCAGGTGGCTTTTCGGGTTTCCCCTGACGACGAAGTAGAGATCGTGCAGACCGGTGATATTGGGCAGATCAGCCGATATCAGAGCCCAGCGGTCGCTACCCCCGGTACGGGGAATGCGCATAGAGGCAATCTTCTCACCCTCCTTGCTTCCGAGCCTCACCTCCAGGGTGACGGGATTATTGTGTGTGGTGCCTACACGGGCGGTAAATTTTATGGCTCCCTTCTCCCGGAAATCGACATCGCGTACTTTGATATAGCTGCCGTCCCGATTGGCCGTCACAAATACTCCCACCTGGTCGTTTTGTGATGACTTGAACCCTTCTGAGAATGCGATGGTCTCGGCTTGGTTCAAAACAAAGGGATTCAGTGTGGCCAATCCTTTCCTGATCCCCTCGGTCATGTTCAGTTGCGGGATGGATCCGTCGGGATTAAAATTGAGTTCTTCCACCGCCACAGAGCGGGTAAAGCCACCACCGCCCGGCAGAGCACCGTTGTGGTAGAAGAAGTAGGTCTGCCCGCGGAAGTCGATTACCCCGGGATGATTGGTAAATGCTCTTCCCTGGGCCGGCATCACCACTCCCCCATACTTCCAGGGTCCTTCCGGGCTCTGGCTGGTGGAGTAACCGATATGTTCCGGAAGGGGACCTCCCGGCCAGAAGAGGTAGTAGAGGTCGTTTCTCTTATAGAGCCAGGGACCCTCCTCGTAGAGCGTGCTACGCTGCGGGTCTCCTTCTCTTTTGCCGAACGACTCCTCGGTAAGGGGTACCTTCACGATATCTCCTTCGTAGGAGATCATATTATCGTTCAGCTTCACGTAGTAGAGATTGGGATTTCCCCAGTAGAGGTAGGCCTGACCGTCGTCGTCGATAAAGACGGTGGGGTCGATATCTCCCCAGTCGGTTTGTGCCAGCGGCTTTCCCAGCGGGTCATAAAACGGTCCCAGGGGACTGTCTGCCACCGCCACGCCAATGGCACTCCGGTTGTTCTCTCTTGAGATTACGGGAACATAGAGATAAAATTTGCCATCTCTCTCGATACACTGCGCTGCCCAGGCATCGCCCTTGGCCCACTTGAAATCGGTATAGGAGAGCATTACCCCATGATCGGTCCAGTTCACCATGTCGTTGGTGGAGTAGAGCCGCCAGTCGTCCATGGTGAACCATGTGGAACCGTCGGCATCATGGGTGGTATAGAGGTAGAGCCGGTCGTTCCACACCATGGGGGCCGGGTCGGCGGTATACATTGTCTGGACGATGGGGTTTTGTGCAAACGCTGCACCTCCCATTGTCAATCTCATCCATGTCATCAGCATGATGACAACGGTACCCTTTGTGGGAATCGGTCGGATATTCATTTGCATTTTATGTTAGCTTATGGGTATATATTTTTTTCATTCTTGTTATCTTCATGATTGGGCAGTTGTTTCCATTCTAATGCAGGTAGATTTATTGAAAGAGCAACTGAGCAAAATCCATAAAAATTTTCTGTTCATGATGTCATAGTTTCAGGGTTATTTTTTCCCCGGTATAGACCACTTTTCTATCGCTTTTTTGATCCAGGTTCATCCCTTTTCCTTTTTCCTGTGAAACCAGTGTGATATGAAAGGTGCGTTCCTGTAGCATGCCGGGGAACTCTCCTTCGCGTGCCCCGATGGTTAGCCTTCTCCTCTTGTCATCCCAGTTGAAAGAGATGGTGGAAAAGAGCCCTTTCTCATAATTGTAGTTGTCATTCTCATCCTCGTAAAGGGTGAAGGAGCCGTTGGCACCGGGGTAAACCCTTATTTCCAGATTATCCCAAGGTTTCTCCTCAGCATACTGCAACTCCGGACCGATGGGAAGGATGGAGCCGCTCTTCACATAGAGGGGTATGATATCAATGGGTGTCTCACGCCGGATAGTCTGCCCGCCATTGAGCAGTTCGCCTGACCAGAAGTCGACCCACTTTGCACCTGACGGCAGGTAGAGCTCCCGGCTGCCGGTGACGGAGTAATCCTCCCGGTTTTCCCGGGTGTACATCGACTCGGTCACCGGAGCCACCAGCAGCGATCTGCCGAACAGGTACTGATCATTGATATCCAGTACCTTTCTGTCATCTGCAAAGTCCATCATCAACGCCCTCATCATACTGGATCGGTTGTGTGTCACATCCCACGAAGTGGAATAGATGTATGGCAGCAGCCGGTAGCGCAAACGGATAAATTTTTCAATGGCATCATACTGTTTCTCGCCTTTCTGTCCAAACTGCCAGATCTCACGGGGCGCATCGGCACCATGGGAACGCATCATGGGTGAGAAAGCACCGAACTGCAGCCAACGCACGTAGAGTTCCCGGTATTCAGTGTCCTGCAGCTTCCGGGGGAAATTCCAAAGGAAGAATCCGCCGATATCGCTGTTGTAATGGGGGATGCCGCAAAGGGTCAGGTTGAGTCCCCCCGATATCTGATTACGGAGGGCATCCCAGGATGCGACAACATCGCCCGACCAGACGTTGGCACCGTAACGCTGTTGCCCCGCGAAGGCAGAGCGGGTGAGGATGAATACCCGTTTGTCGCTCATTACCTTGCGTTGGTTGGTGTAGACCCCACCTACGGTCATCAGCGGATAGGCATTGCGCACCTTTCGGAAGGAGCCCAGATAGGTCTGGTTGTCAAAATCTTCAGGCTTCCAGTCGAGGTGGTCTGGCTCGGTAGAGTCCATCCACCAGCCATCCATGCCCAGGGATAGCAAGCCGCTGTTCAGGTATTTCCAGTAGATTTCCCTCGCACGGGGATGAAAGGCATCGTAAACCCTCACTCCAGAGGGATAGTCGGGGTTGGGCGGCCACTTTTCCGAGCCTGACTGGGGCCAGGTGATGAAGTCCATCAGCATGTTGTCCTCCTTCAGCTCCCTGTATTGCTTGGTCATGGGGCCGAATGATGACCAGATGGAGATGATCATATGCGCATGGAGGCGATGTACATCCTCAACCATCCTTGCCGGGTCATAGAACTCAGGATTGAGGAACTCCATGGCGTTCCAGAGGTAGTTATTACCCCAGTACTGCCAGTCCTGGATGATGCCGTCGAGTGGCACACCCAGCTCCCGGTATCTCCTGACCACACCCACCGTCTCATCCTGGCTCTTGTATCGCTCCTTGCTCTGCCAGTAGCCGTAGCTCCAGAGGGGGAACATAGGCACATCTCCTGTGAGTTCACGCATTGCGGCAACCACACCATCGGCGTCGCCCCCGTAGAGGAAGTAGTAATCGATGCCGTCACCCACCTCCGAAACGAAAGAGGTCTCCTCCGGTGAATCGGTGAACTGCGTGGGTGAGTAGTTGTCCCAGAAAAGGCCATATCCTTTCACCGACTGGAAGAAGGGAATGTAATCATCGGTGTTGCCCTGGATCATGCGGAGGCTTGCGTTCCGTTGATTCATTTTCCCCTGTTGCTGGATCCCCAGCCCGTAGATCGCCTCATCCTCCTCCAGCAGAAAGGACTGACCCACGTTGTAGGTTGCACTTCCGGCATCGTTGAACGGGGTAAAGGTGCTTCCGGAGGGCTTTTCCGCCAGCAGCTGCTGTCCCTCCTTTGTGTGAAACAGTACCTGTCCGCTGATGCTGTTTACCTCTACGCTCATCATGTCGCTTGTGAGCGTGATCAGATCACCTTTCGTCCCGTATCTGAGAGCGCTCTTTTCAGCACTCTTGACCACCGAGAGGCTCTCCTTCACAAAATCGGTTCCGGTCGGCCATTTCAATATGCGTACGATGGTGGATGAGAAGAATTGTACTTCTATCGTGCTGTTGCCTGTGTTGATTTTGGCTCCTTTGTCAGTTTTCTGCCACTCATTGGCGTTGCCAGAAGGGTTAAAAAAGAATAGGAGTAGGAGCAATCCTGTCACTTTCCTGAAAGTTTCACAATGTTTCATTGTAATCTGTTTTTCTTTTTCTGGAAATCACCAGAGCCAGGTTTAGAATAGAATATTTTGCAGATCGCTTTATCTTTGTCAAGCCAGCTTTAATTATTCTGGCAGTGCATCATTCTTGGTGGTGGCATGCAGTCCGATCAGGTTACCGGTGAAGCCGCCCGCTACATTCGTAAATTTTTCTTTGCATTCATTATGGTAAAAAAAGATTGTGTGTTATGCAAATTTAGTTTACTCCGTAATGAATGCATCCTGATTTTGGATAGTTAATTCACTATTATAGATAATTCAGAATTATTTCAGAGCTTGGATGGGGATTTCCCGTAATAGGCCTTGAAGGCAGCACTAAAATACTTTACACTGGAGAAACCACATAATTCACTCACCTCTGTCACTGTGTATTTACCGGACTGGATCAGTTTCAGTGCATGATTCAGCCGGATGCTCTTGATGAAATCGATGGGCGACAAATCTGTCAGCGATTTGATCTTTTTATAAAGAAGTGAGGAGCTGACATTCATTTCTGAGGCAAAAGCCTCCTTGTTAAATTGTGAGTTGTCCATGTTTGCATGTACCACACTCACCGCTTTCTTCACAAACTGATCGTCCAATTCATTGAGATAGATCGATTCACTTTCATTTTCCCTTTCATCGATCAGACGGAGAGCTTTATCCCTGACAATTTTCCGGTTCTGGATGATATTGGATATGCGTTGATGAAGCAGAGTCATGTCGAACGGTTTGGTGAGATAATCATCTGCTCCCAACCCCAGCCCCTGCAGCTGATCAGCTTTCTCGTTCAATGCGGTCAACAGGATGACCGGTATATGAGATGTTTCATAGGTAGACTTGATGAGCCGGCAGAGTTCAAACCCATCCATATTGGGCATCATCACATCAGAGATGATCAGATCGGGCATTTTTTTCCGGATCATATTCCAGGCAATTTCGCCATCGCTGGCGGCAGCGATTTTGTATCTGCTCTGCAGCGATTGCTGCAGGAACTCTGTCAATGTATCATTGTCTTCCACAATCAGCAAATAATCCTTCTGAGTACTCTTCTGGTTGTTTTCAGTGATGGCCTCGACGTCTGTGGCTGGCAGGGATTCCTGTTTATTGTTACTTTGCCTGTTTACTGACAGCGATGGAGATAGTGTTGAAACCTCTTTATAAGGGACGGTGATCCGAAACAGGGAGCCTTCATTTTCCCTGCTCTCAAGTGATATGGTACCTTCGTGCATGGCTACGTAGTTTTTCACCAGCAGCAGGCCGATACCTGAACCTACAATGGTTGAGTTGACCACATTGTCTCCCCTGTAAAACTCCCTGAAGAGTTTTTTCTGGGCATTTTCTGAAATACCCAGGCCTTGATCTCTCACCTCCAGTACCCATCTGCTTGGTTCGCAGGTTAGTTTTATTTCAACCTCTCCTTCCGGATGAGAATACTTGATGGCATTCGAAATCAGGTTGTCTACCACTTTTTCAATTTTCAGTTCATCCACTGCTGTTATATAGGACTCACAATTGGAGTGAAAAAGAAGTTTTATTTTCTGTTTGGCTGCTGCAGCATCGAACATAGATTTCCGCTGACTCACTATCCTGACTATGTCGCTCATTATAAAGAAAGCCTGACCCTTGCCGATGTCCACTTTCTGGAAATCGAGCAGCTGGTTTGCTACGGAGGAAAGGCGACCGGCTTGTTCAGTAGCCAGATTGAGGAAATAACGTCCTTTCTCCGAGAGGTTCTTCTCCTTTTTCAGTTCCTCTATGGGCGCGTTGATCAGTGTAAGAGAAGTGCGGATGTCGTGTGCCATATTGGTGAAAAAGCTGATCTTATCTTCAGCATGTTGTTGCCTTATGCGGTTGATGTAGTATCTGAGGATAAGCGCAAGAATAGCCGCGGTAAAGATAAAGAGCAGCAAACGAAACCAGATTGTTTTCCACCAGGGAGGGGTGATCTGAATCAGCAGAGAACGCTCCTGGATAATCTGTTTCAGGGAGTTGTCGTACATCCTGATTTTCAGTGAATAGTTGCCACTGGGCATGCTTGCATATGTGATTGCCCGGGAATTGGTCGGCTGTGTCCAATCTTCGTCAATCCCTTCCATTTTCCAGGCGAATTTCGATGAGAGTGCTGTTGTTCCGATAGACAAAATCTCAAGTGTAAGCGTGTTTTGGTCATATTTCAGTGATATCTCCTGCAATTCATCGAGCGGTGATGTAAGTGAAAAATGGGGATGGTTCCGTAATGAACGCCCTGATATGACGATATCCTGGAAATAAATTCTCCCTCTGGAGGGTGAAAAAAGCATTGCATCCGGTTCAAACATCAGTGCACCGCTGCTGGTGCCCCAGATGAGCTGACCGTTAGCAAGCTTTATGGATGCATTCTGGTTGAATGAGACATTGAAAAATGAAGGCAGAGAGGAGAAAATTTCAATATTCTTCTCTTCCGTATTGAATTTGCAAAGCCCCGACTCAGTCCCCAGCCAGAGGTGTTTACCTTCCCTGAGGATACAGTTCACATAGTTGGAAAGTAATCCCTCATTGGTAGTGAATTTTTCTACAGTGTTATCCCTCAGGTTATAGCGCACCAGTCCGTCGCCAGAAGTTGCCATCCATACATTGTCTCCAATGATGATCAGGTCATACAGGAGATATCCCTCCAGGATTGTCCGTGTACGGCCCGAATGAGTGTTCAGCAGACTCAGTCCGTAGGTGCAGGCAAGCAGAAGATTCCCCGGTGAGAGTTCCGTAAATGCATAGACCGGTTGAAATGGATAGGCCTTGAAACGCTTCTCACTTTCGATGTAACGGAAGATCTGACCCAACGGACTGCCCATCCAGAGATCCCCATTACTATCTCTGTAAATATCAAAAATATAGTCATTTGTCATGGATGAGGAGCTATTTTCGCTCGAATGGTGGGCAATTTCCCTGCCGGATTCACCATCGATGACATAGACGCCAGAAGAATAGGTGCCTGCCCAGATGTTGCCATTTAGGTCTTCACATAGTGAAAGGAAAACCTGCGCCTGTTCCTGCAGGTTCTGATAATAGGTGCGCCAGCTATTTGTAGTCTTATTCCAGCAGCTCACACCGTTATTGGTTGCGAACCATATGTTGCCTCTGCTGTCTTCCAGGACTTTGTTCACATTATCATTGCTCAGTGAGTTGGGGTTGTTGATCTGATGAGTAATTTGTGTAACCTCTGCCGATTCCTGATCAAAATAGGAAAGTCCGCCGCTGTAGGTACATACCCAGATACGTTTGTTCTGATCGAGGAATATGTCATAGACCCCGTTCCCTTTCAGAGAGAGCGGATTGTCGGGGTTTTCCTTGTAGATATTCAAAACCTGTCGTCCGTCGTTGGTCAGTTCCCAGATCCCCTGTCCGTCAATCCCGATCATCACTGTGGTGTCAGTATTAGCCACAATAGCCTGAACGGGTTGTTTGGGAAAAGGATCTAGTGATGGTTTTGTTAAAATATTTCTGGATACATCATAGAGATACAACCCGTCGGAATTGGTCCCTATCCAAAGCTGCTCATCCGAATGGTTGTAGTATAATTTTGTGACCTTTAATTCGTTATCTTCTTCATATTTGTAGAGTTGCCTGTCTGTGAGGGAATGGGTGTTCATCAACCAGAATCCGTTATTGGTGGCCATCAGCAGCTGTACCTCATCAATCCAGACGAAATCATGCAGATCTGCATATTTTTCTTTTCCTATTGTAATCAGTTTGTTATCCTGGTATTTGTACAAACCGGTGGATGCAGCAATCAGGATGGACCCGTTTTTGTCAACAGCAATCCTGTTCAGTACCAGATGGGTGTCATTCAGTGGTTTGCGGATGTCGATCAGCAGATCGAAACGATCGAACACAGCATTGTAGAGAAATATCTGCCCGTTATTGGTGAAAGCCAGGAGTGAGTCATTGTCGTATAGTAGTTTTGTGTAAATGATGTTGGGCGTTTCGTAGGGTAACTGATAGATATGGTAGCTGTTGTCTGTTAGCCGCAGTATGCCGCTCTTAGAGGATGCCCAGATAAAACCGTTCCGGTCCATACATACGGAAGCCACTTCCCGCATGCTGATTCCGTGAATGCTGTTGATATCATAGAATTTCACATTCGAGGAATAGCTGAAGGAAACGGAAAGAAGGAGAACGGCAATTATGAATCTGGTTTTCATCAACAAATATATTCTGGTACATCAAACAAAACAGTCAGCGGACAGTATCATCCCTTAAACATTGTGGCAATGCCTCCTTCTATTATTATATAGAAAATGATACTTCAAAGATAACAATATTTGTCTGAAAAACCAACAGCATTGTCCTGTTGTTGTGATTCAAAACCGTTCTCCTTCTCCTTTATCTTTTTCACTTTATCCGGTCATAAGCAATTCCTTCATTCTTGATATGAAAATAATCAAATGAGACATCAAACGGTGTGTCCGGTTTGGTGGTGTCGGAATCGAACCAGAAGGTGCTGGTCATGCTCTGCGTGATGATGCCGTCGCAGGCAATCAGGCCCACCCTGATATCACGCAGCATGGCATCTGCGCTACCAAGCATATGATATTCCTCACCGTTGAATGAATGGTATGCAGTGTAGCGGGCTCCCTCTTTTGTCAATCGGAGGTAGAGGGGTTGATCACCGGTAATCGTCTCCTTCAGGTCAAACGTCGCCACAGATTTTGCAATATCATTCTCTTCCACCAACAGCTCTATGGTGCCCGGCTGTGGTCCTTTCTGTCGGGTGGTCTTGGTCACTGCACGGAGCATCAGTTTCACGAAGTTGTGGTCGTCCTGCCATGCAATGATTCCTGCATTCTCCGGTTGTGAGGGAGCCCGTGAGCCAAATAGTTTTGTCTCTATGGTCCAGTCGTTATTGGCACTTTGCAGGAGCAGGTTGCGGGCGTTGTTGCTCTTTTCCGATACATCCCCCTTTTCGGTGGTGATAGTGAGTGAACCCGGGTTGGATGAGAAGGAGTGATTGACACTGTTCTCCCTGATCCACTTCCACTGTGAACCTGGACGGGTTCCATTGAATTCATCGCTCACGGAGGGGCGGTCGAAGTTCAGGTAGTAGCGGTTCTCTTCCATCGTATGGTAGTCAATAAAACGTATAATGGCTGTGCCGGGAATGGCAGTGGCCTGTTTAATCTCAACGCTGGTTGCCTCACTTACCGCTGTTGCTTCCACCACCGGTATGGCAGACTGCTCTTTCATCAGAAAACTGTAAGCTTTCACTTCTGGGTTGAATACCTTAAGTGGCTTGCCGTTCACCTTGATCGAAGCGGGGGTCAGGTTGGGAACCACCTTGACCGGGTAGCTGTCGGATGCTGTAGTGCCGTTGTAGGTAACGTAGGCGAAGACGGAAGCAACGCCCGGGAGTTGTGCCGTGATTGTTCCGTTTTGGTCCACACTCACCACCGACGGATTGTTACTTTTATAGGTAACCTGAGTCTTCTCAGTAGCGATGAAGCTGTCGTCCAGCAGTGTTGCCGACAGGCGGGTCTGTGCCGTCTCTCCCGGTTGCAGGATCATCTTGTCCGACTCGGCTACAACCGTTGCCAGTGCTGGCTTCAATTGTCCTTTCATCACCGCTTCAACAGTCCCCCTGATATCGCGTGAAGAGGCGCCCACCTCAAAGGTGTAAGCCCCTTGGTCGAAGGTGATGTGGTTTTGCTCCGCCTCCCAGTACCAGAGATCGGCGCAGTCGATGTCGATGGAAACGGTTCGGGTCTGTCCGGCGGGGATGGTGACCCTTTTGAACCCTTTCAACCGTTTGAGCGGCCGTCCTTTCGCCTGGGCATCGGCTGTCCTGAGGTAGACCTGTACAATCTCGTCGCCGTCTCTCTCTCCACTGTTGGTTACATCTGTGGTGATGGTGATCCTGTCATAGGGGGTGATCTCCTTCTTGCTGATGCTGAAATCACTATAGTCAAAAGTGGTGTAGGAGAGTCCGTAACCGAACTCATAGGAGACCTCCTTGTCGAAATACCAGTAGGTCCTGCCATTTCTGGTCTCATCACCCCGCAGTGCATAATTACCAAACGCAGGAAGGTCATTGACGGAGCGATACCAGGTAACGCTGCTCTTTCCGCCGGGATTGACCTCGCCGAACAGGATTTTTGCCATGGCTGTTCCCTGTGCCTGACCGTTATAGCCGGTGTATATCAATCCGGGAATGTTCGGGTTCTGCTTGATGGCTTCCACCTCCACCATGCCCATTGTTTGCATCACCACGATGGTATTGGGATTGACAGCAGCCACCGCCTCTATCAGCTGCATCTGATTGCCAGGCAGGGAGAGGGAGAAGCGGTCCGATTCCTCTCTGCCGGTATTCTGGTCTGTGCCCACGAATATGAGTGCCACATCGGCTGCGGCCACCCTGTTGAGTGTTTCGGGGTCTACTGACTCCGGTTGCGGCTCCCGAAAGACAAAGTAGAGATCCTGCGGTCCGGTGATGCCGAGTGTGTTCACTTTTACCGGGAGTGTGACCCCTCTTCCAAAAGAGCGGGGGACAGCGCTATTCTCAATGGTCTGCGAGGCGATGATGTTGCCGGTGGCTGCACCCACCCTCACCTCCAGGGTGCCGCCACTTTGTGTCACGTTCAGTTGCAGGATCAGTGAATCCAGGTGAGTGATGTCGATGTTGTGGTAGGCTGTCCAGTCACCATCCTTGATGCCCTGCAGCGAGAGGTTGCCGAACCGTTCCGCGGCGATGATGCCGGGAGCGGCAGCATCGAAAGCGGTGGCGTTGTACTCTTTGCGCTCACCGCTGCTGCTGCGCGTGGTGAAACTGTGCAGCACGAAGAAATCGGTTTTGCGGCTTGTATTGCCCCCTTCAGCATGAAACAGCTCGATGGGGAGGTTGTGTTGTTCGATGTAGTTGCGGAGTCCCTGCAGGTGGGAGATGCTGTAGTGCTTCTCCACCAGGCCGGAATAATCACCCAGTTCCACTCTGTCGGCCTGCGGTCCCAGGACTGCAATCGTGCGGACCTTTTCCGGGCAGAGGGGGAGTGCTCTACTGCCGGTGCTTGCCACCGGTTCATTTTTCAGCAGGACCGGGCTCTTCGTTGCGATCTCCAGTGCCAGGTCGTTGTGTGCAGGGTCGTTAATGATGTCAGGCCTGAGTCTGGAGTAGGGGACGATGGAGGGGGGATCAAACTCACCCAGCCGCATGCGGATGGTCATCATATTGATCAATGCCCTGTCGATATCCGCCATGGTGATCAAGCCCTGTTGCAATGCTTCCAGCGCATTGCTCTGATACTCTCCTCCACAGTCTGAGTCTACACCGGCCTTCAGACCGGCTGCCGTGGCCTCTACTCCATCTCTCAGGTAATGATGCCCCTGATAGATGTCGGAGATCGCCCCGCAGTCGCCCGTCACATACCCCTGTAGGCCGAATGTTTTTCTGGCAATAGAGTCAACAAGAAATTTGCTGGCAGAGACGGGGACTCCGTTCACGGCATTGTAAGCCGTCATGATGGCGGGGAGGTTATCTTTCTCAATCAGTGATTTATATGGGCTGAGATAAAATTCACGCATATCCCGTTCGTCGAGTTCCGAGTTGCCGTTGTGACGGTTGTATTCGCTGTTGTTGGCGATGTAGTGTTTACCGGTAGGCACCGTTTTCAGGTAGCTGGAGTCATCACCCATCATCCCTCTCACAAAACCGCCGGCCAGTTTCGAGATTAGAAAGGGATCTTCACTGTAGCTCTCGGCGGTACGGCCCCAGCGGGGATCCCTTGCCGGTTCGATGACTGGCGACCAGTAGGTGAGGGTGAAGATTCTTTCGTTGTTGAAACCCCTGGCCTCATCTGCAATCACGGAGGCCTCTTTTCGTATCAGCTCCGGATCCCAGGTGCTGCCCACGGCGATGCTGTTGGGGAATGAGGTGGCTGTCATTCCGGCGTTGTCGTTTCTGCCTACAACCCCATGCAGTGCCTCGCCCCACACATCATACTTGTTGATCCCCAGCCGGGGGATAGGTGACATGGTATTCCCCAGCAGGGTCTGTTTCTCTTCCGGTGTAAGCCGGGAGACAAGATCGGTTGCTCTCTCCTCAAAGGAGTAGGTGGTGTTGAGGTAGATAGGTTGTTCGTTTTTTCCACTACAGGAATCTTGGGCAGTCAAGTTTATCTGAAATAGGATCAGCAACAGGGTGCCGAGAGAAATCTGTTTCATAGGAGCTTTTATATTAAGAATCAATTGTAATGATTTGATATTGAATCCATTATTCCGACATGTTTTTGAAATAGGGCATCTTGGGCAATTCGCCAAAGCCATAGAACTTTTGCGCATTGAGGCCGAGGAAGAGTGCTTTTTCTGTTTCCGTGAGCAGAGTTGATCGGATGACGAAGTCGTACGACATCCTGTAGGTGATGGCCACCATGGTGCGGGGATAATCGGATCCCCACATCAGCTTGTCGATACCTACCAGCTCGATAGCTTCGCGGATAGCCCAGATGGCTCCGATAAAGGGATAAAACTCTTCGTGGAAGAGCCAGGTAATGCCACCCGACTCAATCATCACATGTTCGTGTCGGGCCAGTTTGATCTGCTCCTGCCACTCCTTTCGTGTCACCATACCGAAATGACCGATGGCAATCTTCAGTGAGGGGCAGGCGGCAATGATCTCCTCCATCTCTGCCACCTGTGTAGCACCGTCGGCCAGGTCGATGGAGAGGATGATCCCCTTCTCCTGCATCATGTGAAAGAGCTGCATCATCTCCTCCCCGGTGAGCCATGTTCTGCCTGTATCGGTGATCAGCCGTTGTGCGGGAATCTTGATGGCTCTGAATCCGTTTCTGATCAGCTCTTCCGCCTCCCGGCAGAAACCGGGCTTTCGCAGGTCCACCATCCCGCAGCAGAGAAACCGCTCCGGGTAGGTTCGCTGCACCTCCACCAGGTAGTCGTTCTGGTTCCCGTCGATATACTCCTGTGTGATCACGCTGGCTGCCACCTGCGCGTAATCCATGTTGGAGAGAAATATCTCCGCGCTATTTCTGCCGTCGGTCATGTAGGGTGGCAGCATCTGCCGCACCTCACCCATGAACAGCGATTTCCCGTTCGTCAGTGTTTTGATCTGCCGGCCATTTACCTCTGCATCCTGTGACAGCCAGAGGTGGGCATGTGCATCTATCAACAGGTAATTCATGATCCAAAGCGTATTAAATACCTGAAAACCTTCCCGGGGTTTGATGACCATTGCTGCAGTGCAGCCTCTGCCTCCCCGGGGGCAAAGATACCGGAGATCAGCTTATCTACCGGGCAGCGCCTCTCCCTGAGATAGGCGATCACAGCCCTGAAGTCGGCCGGGAGGGCGTTGCGTGACCCACGGATGTCGAGCTCCTTTTTTACGAAATATTGGGTGTCGAAAGCGATCTCTTCCTTCGCGTAACCGATAAAGACCACCCTACCAGTGAAAGTCGCTGCATCAATGGCTGTGCGGTAGGTCTCCGGGCGGCCCACCGCCTCAATCACCACGTCGGCACCCCGTTGTCCGCTGATCTCCATGATCCGTGCCCTGACATCCTCTTTCGACGAGTTGATGGTCTCGCGGGCTCCCAGCTCTGCAGCGAGGGAGAGCTTCTGTTCATCGAGATCCACGGCTATCACCCGGGCACCTCTGATTGCGGCACGGATGATGGCACCCAAGCCGATCATGCCGCAACCGATTACCATTACCCGATCGGTGTCCTTTACCCTTGCACGATCCACGGCGTGAAATCCGACACTCATCGGCTCCACCAACGCCATATCACGCACGGAGAGCTGATCGTCTGTGAGCACCTTCTCCCATGGCTGCGTGATATATGCCGCCATGGCTCCGTTGCGTTGTACCCCCAGTGTCTGGTTGAACTCGCAGGCGTTGGGCCGGTCGTTCAGACAGGCAGGACACTTGCCACAACTGGAGTAGGGATTGACGGTAGCATGCATGCCGGGACGAAGGTGTGAAGGTACATCCGGCGCAACCGCTTCTATCACGGCTCCTATCTCGTGGCCAGGGACGACTGGGTACCGTGCCAGGGGATTGGCACTCCTGAAGGTGTTGAGGTCGGAGCCACAAAAACCGACATATCCAATCTTCAGCAGAACTTCACCTGCCTTAATTTCCGGTTTGGGCTGCTCGGTGAGCTCTACGGTTCCCGGTGCGGTTATTTGAATTGTTTTCATTTGTTGTTTCTTTTTTGTTTGATGTTCTCAGCTGTTCACCCAGGTATCCCGAAATCCCGGTTCCAGGATGGTGTGTACCTCCTGCAACAGCTCCTCGTCGAGAGGTGTATTGGCATACCTGACAGTTCTCACCACGTTCTCCGGGCTGGTGGAACTGAACAGCGTGGTAGCAATCCGGGGATTGGACGTGCTGTAGCTTACCGCCAGCTGTTCAATGGAGACCCCCTTCGATTTGCAGTAGTCAACTGCTTTTCTGGCGAGTCGCTGCAGGGCTGCAGGTGCAGGGTGCCACGACGGTGCTCCCCGTTCGGTCAGCAACCCCATGGAGTAGGGTGATGCATTGATGACTCCCACCCGCTGTGCCTCAAAAAAATCGAGGTAATCAGCCAGCGAGTCATCATTCAGCGTGTAATGACAAAAGGAGAGAATACTTTCCACGGTCCCTGGCGGAACATGTTCGATAACATACCGGAAGTGACGCAGATTCAGGTTGGTGATGCCGATATGCTTCACAATACCCTGGCTACGCAGTTCAGCCAGGGCCGGCAATGTTTCATTGCAAACCTGTTCCAGGTCGGCAAACTCAATGTCATGTACATTGATCAGATCAATCTGCTCCACACCCAGTCGTTCCATACTCTCAAAGACGCTCTCCCGTGCCCTGGAGGCGGAGTAATCCCACTGGTTCACTCCATCCCTGCCGTAGCGGCCCACCTTGGTGGAGAGATAGTAACGGCTTCGTTCCACCTCTCTCAATGCCTTGCCCAGTATGCTCTCAGCTTTCAGGTACCCGTAGTAGGGAGAGACATCGATGAAGTTGATGCCCTGCTCCAGGGCAGTGTGTACTGCACGGATGCCCTCTTCCTCCTTCAGCGGGTGGAAAACAGCGCCGAGTGAGGAGGCGCCGAAGCTGATTTTGGAGAGCTTCATACCGGTATGGCCCAATTCCCTGTATTCCATCGTAAATTCTCTGTTTTGTTTGTAGTGGCCGGTGTATGTAAAGACCTGCCTATTTTCTCCTTATCTGATAACTCTTTCCCGCCTCGGTCAGGAGATCATACTCATAGACATTACGGGTATTACTCCTCCCGGCCGTAACCGCCTCATCGCTGATCAGGGGTGCTTTCACCGCTTCCTTGTGAAAGAGTGGGTTGGGGTTTTCACCTGATGCGGAGGTGAGTCCTTTCCCTTCCAGCGGTACGTAGGAACGGATGCGCAGGTTCCCACCGAGACGAGAGGTGAGCGTAGCTTCACGCAATGTACCCTCTTCCCATTGCATCGCTACTTCGAACCCTCCGCGGGCGACGATACCTGATACCGATCCACTTTCCCAGTTATCCGGCAGTGCCGGCAACAGATGTACCGCCTCATCATGGCTCTGCAGCAACATTTCTGCCACACCTGCGGTCAGCCCGAAATTGCCGTCGATCTGAAAGGGAGGATGGGCCGTGAAGAGGTTGGGATAGGTCCTTCCGTTTCTGTGCTCTCCGGGACCGGCCAGCGTCAGCATGTGCTGAATGATCCTGTAGGCATGATTGCCATCCAGGAGACGAGCCCAGAGGTTTACTTTCCAGCCGATGGACCAGCCGGTGGCCTGGTCACCGCGATAGAGCAGCGACTGTCTGGCGGCAACAAACAGTTCCGGTGTGGAGTAGGGAGATATCTGGTTTCCTGGATAGAGACCATAGAGGTGTGACACATGGCGATGTTCGTCCCGGGGGTCATCCATATCTTCCAGCCACTCCTGCAGCTGTGAGTGTCTGCCGATCTGCATCGGCGGCAACCTGTCGGCCATGTTGCGCAGCTGACGGCTGTAGGCCGGATCCCTGCCCAGCAGGTCATTTGCTGCGGCTGTACGGGTGAACAGGTCGAACAGCAACTGGTTGTCCATGGTGGTACCGGCCGTCACGGGCCCATGTTCGGGTGATACGGAGGGGCAGGCCACCATCCATCCGTTGTCGGGATGTGAGACCAGCGTGGAGAGGAAAAAGTCAGCAGCACCCTTCATCACGGGGAAGTATCTCTCCAAAAAGGCTTTGTCACCGGTGAAGAGGTAGTGCTCCCAGAGGTGCTGGCAGAGCCAGGCCCCGCCCGTTGGCCACATCCCGGCAGCGGCAAAGTCGACCGGGCCGGTGATTCTCCAGATATCGGTGTTGTGGTGCACCACCCACCCATTGGCGTTGTACATGCTGCGTGCGGTCTGCTGTCCCGTGTGACTCAGCTCCTCCATCATCCGGAAGAAAGGTTCATGGGTCTCCGTGAGGTTGGTCACCTCTGCTGGCCAGTAGTTCATCTCGGTATTGATGTTAAGCGTATACTTGCTGTCCCATGCCGGGTGTGTGCTGTTGTTCCAGATGCCCTGCAGGTTGGCCGGCTGTCCCCCCGGCTGTGAGGAGCAGATCAGCAGGTAGCGTCCGAACTGGGTCAGCAGCGTCACCAGTGCCGGATCCTGACTGTCGGCAAATGACGCGATCCGTTGTGTAGTGGTCAGCTTCTGGCTCTCACCCTGTTCTCCCAGGTCAAGAATGAAGCGGTGAAACTGCCGGCCGTAGATCTCACTGTGTTTTTTGAGTGCCTTGCTGTATCGCTTTGTGAGGGCAGCATCCAGCAAAGCAGAAGCTACAGCGGCAGGATCCCTGTCGATGGTTTTATAGTTCCGGAAGCTGGTCCCCACCGACAGGTAGAGAATTGCTTCCGTGGCGTCGGTAACACGGATCCTCTCCTCGCTCACCTCCACTGTACCCCCTGTCTGTCTGATCGCGGTATGTATCTCATATTCAATTTTTCCGTTGATCCCCTCATGATCGACACCTCTGCCCCTCAACACCAGCCTGTCGCCTCTCTTCATGACGGTGTGTTGCGATGGGTTCCGGTAGGCTGCTTCAAATGAGATGCTTCTCTTTTTGTCGGCTGTCAGGCGCAGGATGATCACGTCATCGGCAAAAGAGGAGAAGAGCTCGCGGCTGTAAGTAACACCTCCCACCCTGTAGCGTGTGGTGGAAACCGCTCTCTCCAGGTCCAGTTCGCGGTAGTAATCCCGGTAATCCTGGTGCCCCTCAAAACGGAGCAGCAGGCTTCCGGCTGTCTGGTAGGGCATGCCATGCGGTCCCCCGAAAAAGGTTTCGTTAATTCTTTTCTCCGCTTCTCCATATTCTTTCCGGAAGATCAGATCCTGCACTTCCGCTAGCGCTCCGGCCGCTTTGGGGTTGTCGTTCCGGTAAGGTGATCCGCCCCAGATGGTCTCCTCGTTGAGCTGGATCTCCTCCTCCGCGGGATTGCCGTAGACCATTGCCCCCAGTCTGCTGTTGCCCAGGGGGAGTGCTTCCTCCCACTGCTTCGCCGGCTTGTCGTACCAGAGCTTCAGATCCTGTGCCGGCAGATGGGTAGTAAATAGGAGGGTTAGTATCGTGAAAAATAGTTGTATTCTGTGCATTCTCTCTTTTTATCAATCAATTTTTAAACTTTTTTCCTTACCGTGATAGGTGATGATAACGGCTGATTCATTCTCATCGGCATCTTTTTTTGTTTCAGGCTTTACCAACCGTAGACGAAAGGTCCGGGTTTGTTCCATACCCGGAAATGACCCTTCTCTATTTCCGATGGTCAAGGTCGATTCAGCCTCATTCCATTTCAGTTCAATGGTACTGAAGAGACCCGTTTCATAGTGATAATTGTCTCCCTCGTCTTCATAGAGTGTGAAGGAGGCATCTCTCCCCGGATAGATGCAAATCTCCAAAGGTTCGTCACTCTGCTCGGATGTGAACTGTCTGGCGGGTCCCATCGGGATGATGGATCCTGCCTTGACAAAGAGGGGGATGGCGGTGAGATCGACAGGAACCTCCAGGAGTCTTCCTCCCTCAAATTGTTCCCCGCTCCGGAAATCGAACCACCCCTTCTCCTGTTCGGGAAGATAGAGCGACCATTTTTTTGCACCTGGCTCAGTGACCGGTGCCACCAGGATGGAGGGACCGAACATGAACTGATGCTTTTGTTCCAGTGCTGCGGGGTCATCCGCAAAATCCATCACCAGGGGGCGCATCAGGGTAGATCCGCTGAAGCTGACACGCGATGCTTCCGAATAGATATAGGGGAGCAGCCGGTAGCGCAGATCGAGGGTCTGTGACACCAGTTGTTCCACCTCTTCGCCATACTGCCAGGGTTCGGTGTTACTCATGTAACCGTGTACCCTCAGCAGTGGGAAGAAGGCAGCAGTCTGAAACCAGCGGATAAACAGCTCGTGATAAGCGGGGTTGCTGTACTGGTCAGCGGGCCGGAAGAAGCCGCCGGCATCACAGGTCCACCAGGGCAGACCGGCACTCATCTGTCCCAGCCCCGCAGTGATCTGGCGGCGAAGTGTCTCCCAGTCGTGACCCACATCGCCCGACCAGGTGGCGGTGCCATACCGCTGCATGCCGGAAAAGGCACTGCGTGTGAGGATGAAGGTCCGCCGTCCGGGATCATCTCTGCGTAACCCTTCATAAACCGTCTTGTTCACATAGAGCGGGTAGACATTGCGCAGAAGTTCGCCCGGCAAGGTACTGTTGCGAATTTTCCGGTTCCGTAGATCATCGTTCTCCGGTTCGGTGGCATCCAGCCACCAGGCATCCATACCGTAGGGCAGCATCTTCCCGGAAAAGTGCTTCCAGTAGGCAGCAGCAGCATCGGGATTGAAGAAATCTATCCAGTCGCTGCCGGGGATATAATATCCCTTCTCTTCCATCACTTTTCCTACCTCAGATTGTTTGTCAATTTTCGACCAGACAGAGATCATCATGCGCATGTTCATCGCATGCAGCTGACGAACCATCTCCGCCGGGTCGGGATAGCGCTCCTCGTCAAAGCGCATGGCGTTCCAGCCGTACTTACCCCAGTATTGCCAGTCCTGCACGATCACGTCGACCGGGAGCCCCCTCTCGCGGAAGGTGCGGGCGTTCTCCAGCAGCTCCTCCTGTGTATGGTAGCGCTCCCGGCAATGGATATATCCAAACGCCCAGAGTGGCAGCATCGGCGCCGGCCCGGTCAGTTCCCGGTAGCTGGCAATCACCTCATCGCCGGAGCCGGCAAAGATGGTATAATCGATTGCCTCTGCCACCGGAGAGGAGAGCACGGTCTCATTGGTGACCGCTCTCCAGTAGAGCTGCGGCCGGTCATGTTCTTCCCCCTCCACAATGACTTGATGGGTGCCTGCCGGCAGCTTCGCGATGAGTGAGGTGGTGGGTGGCAGCCAGATGTTGTTCACATCGACCAGGGTATCGCCGTCGATCACCAGGTGATGCTTGCGGGCCATCGCCTGCCCCACGTCGAGCAGCAGTGCGTAGCTGCCGTCGGCGGGGAGTGTCAGTATGCCGGTGAAGCGGTTCATCTGCCTGGTCTCCCGTCTGTTGCCGCTGGTACCGGTCGCATCCACAGTAACGCTCTCCCCCCGGTCATCATTGCGATGCAGCGGCAGCACATTCTCCGCCGGGTTGAGGTCGGTGAGCCCGTAGTTGTTCCATAAGAGTCCATATCCTCTGCTGGAAAGGATGAAGGGAATGGATATCTGGCTGTTCACCTGTGTGAGTCGCCGGGACAATCCCCTGATGTTCAGATGACCGTCCTGGAACTGCCCCGTTCCGAACAGGTATTCGTCGGGTGGGGAGTCAAACCGCTGTGTCACTGTGTAGACCGCGAGGTTATCCAGGCTGTCCGGCTCTATGATGCGTCCCCCGGCTTTTTCGCTCAGCAGAAGAGTTCCCTGCTGATCGGTGAAACAGAGGGTGCCGCTTTTCCTGTTGAAAATGGCAATAATCTTATCCAGCTCTATGCTGATCGTTTCTTCATTTTCAATGACCTTATAGGGGGGTGTTGCCACCGTTTCCGTGTAAATCAACTCTTCCGGGTAGAGGTCTGTTTCTGCTTTTTTGAAAGTGACACGGATGGTGCGCTCATTCAAAGGGATGAGATGAAGAGCACCCCCATCGGTCTCAATCATCACCCCTTTCCCGGTGTCATGAAATTGAGATTGGGATGTGGAGGTGAATGAGAGCAGGATCAAACTGCAGAAAATGAGTAAAACGTTTTTGTAAAGTGTCATTTCGGTTTAAAGAGGCATTGCAAAATTCATTTTCAGCTTATTTGCCCAGTATGGAGAGCATCTGATCGGCGTAGCGTTCACCCAGCATCCTGTAGCCTTCGGTGGAGAAGTGCAGCCGGTCCGGTCCGGCTTTACAGCCTGCTGAAGAGATGACATTGCTGTTGGGGATCACTTCGGGCAAGGTCTGGATGATTTCGTTCATGGATGCACATACACCCACCTGGTCGGCAACATATTCCTGGTAGTTCTCCTTCTGTGTTTCAAACTGAATCAGGTATGTTTTGACCACTCCGTTGAAGTCAAATTCCACCTTCGCACTGCCCCTGGGTGAGTCGGCCTGCGTTACCTTCACTTTCACCTTCTTGTGATCGGATGAGGCGGTGACTGTTGGTGCCGTTGTGGTTCCGACTGGTAGCTTGCAGGTGGTTTCATAGATGTTATATCCTACAATTCCATTGGCATTGGTCGATCTCACTGGAGTTTCGGGCAGTTCCACCTTTTCCCCGTTAATGGTAATGGAGACCGATGGAACCACAGGAGGGGCAATTTTCTTCTTTTTTGAACTGAAGCCGAGTCCGATCAAGTCGAAGAGTTCGGCCGACTCCTCACCCTCTGCCACCAGGAAGATGGCATGTTTCCGGTCGAGGTGGTCCACAAACCGGGATACATCGATGGAGAACTGTGTTGTTTGCTCTGCTGCATTGGCAGGCACAACAATCTCTCCGATCTTCGTCCCTTTCCAGGGCTCATTTTCCCAGGGACCATCCAGCCATACGTTCACTTTGAAGGATTTTGCAGTCCTGGGGGTCAGGAACAGGTTGAATGCCGTTTTGTTCCCTTTTTTGGTAGCCTTGAATGCTTTCAGCCCTTTGGTATCTCTCTTGAGCCCGCCAAAACCGAAGTACTTGTATCCGATGATATTTCCGTTCTTCACATTGCCAATGGGCATATGGTTATTCCAGATATCCCATGCATCCTGCTGGATAGAGATATCTGAAAGATAACAGGCATATCCTGCCGAGTAATATTGATACGGGTCGAGTCCGTAGATGTGGAATCCTTCCGAGGTGACCTCCGCACCCTTGTATTCTCTTCCCTTGTTGTCTTTGACGCTCCATATATTGTCGTCAGCGTAGGGATCGTATGCTCTGATGGTAACCGTTCCTCCTTCCGACACCGGTTTTTCATCCCATTCCACCTTAACGGGAGCCACCATCGGCTGGCGTGCGAAACCGAAGCTTCGTGGAGGCCTGTGGTAAAAGACGTACCACTGGTCGTTGATCAACTCGATGCTGCCATGCGTGTTGTGTCCGGCATAGCTGGTTTCAATGGCCGATCCATCGCGGTTCAGTATTGGAGCTCGAGAGTCGACCAGCACCCCTCCGCTTCTCCAGGGACCCAGGGGTGAGTCGCCTACGGCATAGCGCAGGGTGGAGTTGGAGCTTTCAACACCATATTCCGGTCCGGAGTAACCACTGAAGACGGTGACATACTTATTCCCCACCTTGCGGATGGAGGATGCTTCAAAGAAGTTAAATGTTTTGAGATCCTGATCAGGATAGATCTTGGGGTAGGTGGTGCCCTCAGGGTCGCGGATCACGCCATATCTGGCACTGGCAGGAATGAAGTAACTGATCACCTCTGTTCCCGGTCTGAGGGAATACATGGTTTTCTGATCCAGCTGGGCGGCCAGTGATCGCTGAAAGCCCCAGTATCCGTAAGCCCTGAAACCAATCTCATAATCGGGATCATTCGGATCGTCAATATATTCAATATAGACGGCCGGGTCAAAGCCCATGATACTCCCCTCAACCGTTCTGGTACCGTCCTCGGTGAGGTTGATGGGGGCAAAAGGACCGTCAGGGCGGCTGCCTCTGGCGACCATTGCCTCTCTGCGCGGACCACGGCTGTGCGGATAGAGGTAATACTCTTTTGTTCCATCCTTTTTTCTCACCTCCACCAGGTCGGGGGCATACATGACGTCCCACTGACCATCCACCTGATAGGTGAAGATAGGGCCTTCGTCACGCCACTGGGAGAGGTCCTCCACAGGTGCTGACCACATCCTGATGTCCGGTCCGCAATAACTGGTGAAACGTACATCGTGTGAGCCTATAATATAGGCCCTGTATTTGCCTGGATTGTCGGGATCCTCAAAGACGCGGGGTTCCCCGTCGGGCAGATGCTCCCAGAGTGGCAGATAGGGGTTTCCAGCTCCATGGTGTACGAATTTCTTATTTGGACTGTATGGCGGGGTTGGATTGTTTTGTCCCGAAACCACAGCAGTTGAAAAGAGAAACAGTGCAACGCAGAGCATCATCAGTTTCTCCCTTTTCGCAATAAATCCTGAATTTTTCATCAATATTCAAATTATCATATGATACAATTATCTGTTTTCATCTCATTTCACCTTTTTGTCTGGGAACTTGCGGTTGCTTTCGGGTGGACCCAGATAGCTGGGTTTCAAACCACCCGTGTCGATTACTATTTTTTGCAGCACAATACCCGGATCCAGTACCCGATAGCGGAGGGTATGGATGCCGGGCCTGGTGATGGTGTGGCGGGTGGCCGACCGGATGATATGCTCTGCCTGCCACTGTCCCAGTTCACCACGGTAATGACCGTTGAAATTGACCCGCTGCGGAGCCTCTCCATCAAAGGAGACCTCATAGCGCAATCCTTTGTTGTCGTTGAAGTTGAGGGTTGGGGCCAGTAGCAGCTGTAGTTCGATCTCACCGGTGGTTTCGAAGAATATGTCATATTCCAGGTAAATTTCTTCATCGGGAGAGGGGTAGCCATTTTGTGGCAGGGTGGTTACACCGGAGAGCGTTTTACCGAAGTGGGGGATCACCTCCCAGTGGATGGTTCCTGTATGATGACTTCGGTTAAAATGCTCTGCTTCAATGGAGACATAACCGTTTTGCTCCAGGAATATAAAATCAACAGCAGCCTCTTCCGGGGTGACATAGGTGACCCGGGGCATGATGTTGTGAGGTGGTTCTTGCCATGAAGTATATCCGATACGCGTTTGATCCATCATATGCGCCCATTTGCCGTCGGCGATGACTGTGTTGTATTCAACCTGCAACAGTGAGTCGCGTGCAAAGCACTTTTTTACCATATCGGCATACCGGTTGGCACGCAAATCTTTTTGTGCAGCCAGCTGCTGATTCTTTGCCACCGCGTAGTACATCTCATAGAGGTTGCTGCAGGCATTGACCGGATAGAGTACCAGCTGATAATAGGCATCTCTGTATTCGGTCGGCAGTTGAGTATATATACGGAACGCATCGAGCGCGAGGGAACGGTATTCGTTCACCACCCTTTCAAACTCACCGTAATGCTCAAGGCTGTAGGTGTGTTCATTCAACAGTTCCGGCGTGACCCTCCGGTTGTATTTCGGGTAGAGGGTAAGGATGCGGGCGATCTCCTCAGCGTATGATGCACCAAATTGTTGGGCAGCCCATTGCTCTGTATGACTCACCAGGTTTTGCGGGTTGAACTGTTTGGGATCCCAGGCCATATCGAGGAAGAAACTGATGGGATACTCCATTGGTTTAAGGTCTCCCACGTTCACGATCCAGAGCCTGTCCACCCCATGTTCATAGGCAAGATTCATCTGTTCCCATACGCGCTGTATGGGGTTGATATTGATCCATTTGGAGTTGCGGGGAGCCCCTACATAATCGAAATGATAATAGATGCCATAGCCGCCTATCCTGGGTTTGGCATTTATGTTGGGCAGCTTGCGGATATTTCCCCAGTTGTCGTCGCAATAGAGGAGCGTCACATCGTCCGGCACCCGCATTCCGTGGTCATAGTAATCCTGTACCTCTTTGTAGAGCGCCCAAACCTGCGGTGTCTGGTCGGCTTTCTTTCCGGTTACTTCTTCGATGATCTTTCGCTGATCCTTCACGATCTTTTCCAGCAGGGCGATGTTCACACCCTCTTCCATGGCTTCGTCGCCGTCACCCCGCATGCCGACGGTAACCACTTTCTCCCACTCGCGGCTTCTTTCGATGCCATACCGCCAGGACTGTTTCAGTGCTTCGGCATTTTTGTTGTAGTCCCAGATATCGGGAAGGTTGTTCCGTGCCACATACCGGTGCCAGTCGGTCTGTGCCATTGCCATCGGCTCGTGGTGTGAGGTGCCCATGATGATCCCCATTTCGTTAGCCAGTATGCCGTTTTGCGGGTCATCATCATAAAAGGCACTGCCCCACATTGCCGGCCAGAGGAAATTGCCTCTCAGGCGCAGGATCAGTTCGAACACCTTCTCATAGAAGGCGCTGTTGAAACCACCGAAGGTGACTTTTGCCCAACCGCTCAGAGCTGGGGCTTCATCATTGAGGAAGATGCCGCGGTAGGTGACAGCCGGTTCTCCGTCACTGTAACTCCCCTTATGAAAATAGAGCGCCTCTTTTTTCTCCACCGGGACATCGGCCCAGTAGTACCAGGGAGAAACACCCATCTGTTCCGAGAGCTCGTAGATGCCATAGACGGTTCCCCGCTTGTCGCTACCGGCAATCACAATGGCTTCGGCAACCCCCTCACAGGGGTTGGCTACCGATTCAATGAGAAACATCTCGCGCTTTTCTTTCAGTCTCGATGCGTCGAATTTCTTCTGCGCTATAAGTGCATCAATGGCTGAATGGGTGCCGATGGTCCCGATGATGATCAGCGGCATCTTCGCGGGAGCAAAAGAGCTTATCAGGTTGGGGGTGTGACCGGTTAGTTTTCTGTAATCGTTTTGCAAATCAGATACGGCACGCTGGATACCTTTGTCGGTATTGGGATAAAGCAGAATGGAAGCAGTTACGCCCGCTTCATACAGCACCATGGTGTTGCTGTCATGTTGCGTGGTGATGAAACGCTCAACCGCGCCAAGTGGGCAGGCCAGGCAGCTCAGGGCAACGATCAGGCTAGTGATGATTTTTTTGCTGTTCATATGCTTCTCTCCTTTTTATTGTTAACTGTTCTTCGGGAAAATGATCCTGTAATTTCCGCTTAGGTGCAAGCATTGGGTGTGCCGTCGGTGCGGCAGCTCCAGCGGAAGTGCTGTCTCTTGTAGTGTCCTCCCGATGCGGATTGTCATCATTCCCCGTTAGTTTATCTGTTTATCTGTTCGAGATATGGTCTTCAATCCGGTAGTAGTCGAAATCGGTATATCCCCCTGTTTCTTTGGTGGCATAATAGATCAATCCAAAGCGGTAGCCCATGAAGTGGGGGATGGTATAGGCCATCTGAAGGGTGTTGCCAATGGGTTCCCAGCTCACCCCGTCGAGACTATAGTAGCAGTAGGCTTTGTCGGTCCGCTCTCTGAAATCACATTCAATTTTCAGGTGGACGCCATTCTGGTTGAGAGGTATGGAAGCGACCTCCACCGGTTCCTCTCCTTCACCGTTGATCATCACCACCGCATAACGGCTATTCTCTTTTTTCACGCCCACAAAGGCATATCTCTTTTGCAGGGCAATCATGCCCGCATAATCGCCGTTCTTCATACCGGTGACCTCCACGAAAGTGGAGGCGGCACTCTCCGGTCCGAAGGTGCGTTGTGTCAGCGTGTTTCTCGCCTGCAGGGGGGAGTTGTCGATTCTTCCGCTGGTCAGCCGGAGATAACCCGGTGAATCGGAGAGCGACCAGTAGCGGTTGTCGGGATTGTGATTCCACTGCCAGCAAAGGGGTAGCGGATCATCGTCCGGCATGCGGTTAAACTCATCTGATGCCACGATTCCCCATACTCCCATTTGTTTACTTACTGGTATATCGAGTGTGTCGGGGACAATTCCATTTACACCCAGCACCGGCCAGTCGTTCTCCCACTTCATTGGTATCAGGTAGGGGATCCGCCCCACCGCTCCGTAGTCACGGAACATATAGGCATACCAATCGCCGTTTGGAGTATCGATGATGCTGCCTTGGGCGATACCCCTGTCCCTGAGCAGGAGCTTGCCCTCGTAGGGGCCGGTGATGCTTTTTGCCCGGTGTACGATCACCGTCCGCATATCGTTGGGCGGCCAGGTGATGTTGAAGAGATAATAATAACCGTTGTGTCTGACCATCTGTGACCCCTCGGCAGGCAGTCCTACTCGCTCAGAGGCCACCTTGCTGGCATTGGGTATGATCACCTCATGCAGGCCATTTTCTTTCAGTCCGTCCACTTCGGGGGTAAGTTCGGCAATGCGGATGTCACCGGCGCCGTAAATCATGTAAACGCTGCCGTCCTCATCGAAGAAGAGGGTGTGATCATGCAGTACGGGCTCAAAGCTCCTCTCTTGCCACTCTCCTTTTTCGATATTGTCAGTAGTGTAAACATGTGTTTTTCCCGATGTGGCGGAAAAAGTGGAGACATAGAAAAGTCCATTATGAAAACGGATGCTGCTGGCCCAGGAGCCGGCACCATAGGCGTTGTTCCCGTTCTCAAGCCGCAGCTTCTCGTTGTCGGCAAGCCTATCATAGGCATAGCTTACCATTTTCCAGTTCACCAGGTCGTTCGATTTCATGATCGGCAGGCCAGGACTCATGTGCATGGTGGTGCTGCTCATGTAGTAGGTGTCACCCACGCGCACCATGGCCATGTCGGGCACATCTGCCCAGATGATCGGATTGGTGGCTTTTGTTCCTTCTCCTTCTATTGTTGTGCCGCTGTGTAGTGTGAGAAGACACATGGATAGTAGCGATATCTCAATAAGTCGTTTCATCTGTTGATATTGTTAGACTATTTTTTCCGAAAGATATACATTTTTGATGACAATCGGTTTATTACCTGATGACCAGAATCCGATGATGTAGATGTGGGAGGGGTCCAGTTTCACCTGTTGGTCGCCGACCTGCTTGTACATGCTGTGCAGGTCGACCACTACACGGCGTTCACTCCCAAAATCGTAGATTGCCGGCTGTGACCAGTAATTATTTTCATCGAAGAGGCGAAAGGAGACGCCGGACTCGTTGTCGTTGTTACTACTGCCTTTCCATCTTTAAGGGCAGTCATGATGCCATTGTCCACGATCTGCAGGTCATCATTCACTCCCACAATCTCCAGGTTCACTAATGCACTCGTTGTTCCTGAATTTTCAGATGCATATTCCCTGAACCAGTGATATACGGGCCATGGACAGGCTTCCGGGTCGTTCAGGAAAGTATATTGCCCCGGTGTGCCTGGTTGGTCTCTGAATGCGGCCAGCCGGTGGCATTCGGTAAAGAGGAGCCAGCTCACATTCCCGCTCATATCGGCAATATATTTGAAGTTGGCGCCAAATCCGGGACCACCCACCGTTCCGGTGAAGCTTTTGCCCCAGGAGGCATTGTATTTGGCGGGAGCCCAGTCCATCTCTGTCACCATTATTGGTGCAAAATCGGCTACCGGCTCTACCTGCGCGTTCCAACCACGCTGGAAGCTTTCATATCCGCCTCCCATCGTACCGCCCAGCTCCGGGCTGGCCTCCTCGGTATCGCTGCCGTACCAGCCAGGATAAGCATGCACGGCATAGCCGATGTTGGGTCCCTCCACCGGGTTGTTGGCAAAGCCGCTGAAGGAGGACTGGTAGGCCAACCCCGGTACCCATATGATGTTGTCTGCATTGGCTCGTATCTTGTCAACAATGCGCTGGCAGAATGTTTTCATCCGGTCGAAATGGCCCTGTCCATTGCTGGCATAGGTGCCGTCAGGTCCCAAGATATCGATGGGTTCATTTGCCAGCTCGAACATGATTCCGTTGTTGTTTTTAATTTTGGGGTGTGCCGAGACGATGCTCCACACCTCTTCCAAGAAGAGGTTGTAATCATCCCCCACAGCAATTTTTCCGGGGCTGACGCCGGGGGGTCGGAACACCACGTACAACCCTTTATCGTTGGCATATTCCGCCATGGGGATAAACACCTCATCCAGGTATTTCTTAAAGCGAGTGGCTGAGAAACGTTCATGTCCTTCGTAACGAACCGATGGTTTGGCAGGGTCGTCGCTCCAGTAGGGATCCATGTGCATTCGCACGAAGTTCATCTTCCATCCGGCGGCCAGAATGCCGTCGATCATCATCTGGTTGTAACGGAGACATCCTGCTACATCATAATTATCCCATGCATTTTGATTGAAAAAGGGGCTGTAGGTCTGCGCGAAACCATGCAGGTTGATCACCTGCCCCGCATCATTTTTGAGGTATCTTCCTGCCACCTGCAGCTGAGGTAACTCTGTGTCCGGATCTGTTGTTCCAGGGGAATCGGTTACTGGTGACTCATCCTGTTCATCTGTTTCCGGCAATGGGGTATCCGTACAGGAAGAGAGCAATAAGCTGCACAAAGTGAACAAAATATATAGGTACCGCATTGTTTATAAGTTTATGGTGAAAAAAAGAGGACAAGGCATTTTAATTCCTTGCCCTCTTTCAGAATGAAAAGGATTG
>WOYI010209201.1_pt1 | contig 33928 bp, 35 predicted proteins | sample 6423411 | NCBI WGS metagenome assembly WOYI01 (sample SAMN13441803, study PRJNA592873) | oil field metagenome | biome: oil field; feature: oil-well bore; material: oil-contaminated soil; isolation source: oil-contaminated soil from oil-well borehole | place: Germany: Wietze | collected 2016-10-18 ...
TTGTAATAAGGTTAACCTTATAAATCAACATGCCTAATTTTTGTGGTGCCAGCAAAATAACGATAATCATCAAGCCAATGCTGATATAGAACCACATAGACATTCTGCTAGACACGGCAGATTTAGTTACTGATACCATGGACATAACGTCACCGACGGAATAGGGTTTCTAGTTTAGCTTGAATATCTGCGTGCCTGCGGAGATCTTCTTGCCGTAAGACAAAGCGCTCAGGTAATTCAGCCCGCAAAGCCATCACGTCGCGCTCTACTCGTTGCCATGCGGCTAAGTCTCTCTGATTCGCGGTATGCATTTCATTAAGCCGAGTCTCTAGATGCCTAAATCGTTCAGACAGCCATCTATCAATTAATTTAGCCATAACTACTGCCACGCCGCTTGACGCTCCACCTACTGCTAAGATAAAGCCCGCAACTTGAATCAGCATGCTTACTTCCATACTTATTCGGGGCCCCGTATAGCCAGCAGTTAAGTGTAGTATAATTGCTAGCTATAGCTACAATTAATGGCTTATTTTATCGTGCCCTGATGGCACGCGGATGCCAACGTGGATGCCAACGCCGTTAGCGCCCAACAGTTACATTGTGCTTAAAGAGACTAGTAAGACCTCCGCGCACTGACTCAAGCTCAAAGCGAATAGAACTATTTAACACACCAGTGCCTGCGCCCAGATACGCTGATGCCGGTGGGGTGAAATTCGCGGTATATTTTGCCCGTGTTTTTTCAAAACGAAACTCATCCAGGTAATACCCGGCGCCTGATACCCTTAGAACCACTCCGTTTGCATTACCCAGCGTGCTGCTGTTTGCGTACGGGGTGCTGCCTGCGACACCGTTAATGTAGCCCTTGATGACACCTCCGCTCCGCACAAACGCAATATGCGACCAAGTATTCAGCGGCACCTGAGCCGAACCTAACTGCTGTGTGAAACTCGCATATTTATCTGCAAAAAGGAGCCGGTTATTGATGAAGAAGATTGCCCGTCCTGTCGTCTCTGAACCAACTTGAAGGACGGATTGAAACGCCGTCCCCGCCAGATAGACCCATGCCTCTGCAGTAAAATTACCGGTTATTGTGCCATCAAAGGTACTCGAGACGCCGCCAGTCCCGAGGGACGCCCCTCCGAACTTGGATTGGGCGGTTGAAATTACCCCCGTCGTGGCGGTCCAAATTTTACCCGTCTCATCGATGATGCTTGTCGATCCATCGGCGCCATCGAAATGGAGAAGCGATGTGACTGTTGACCAGTTTGGATCCCCATCTGTTGACCCGGAATCCGCCAGCTCATCTGTCCAGGTGTAGCTGGTGCCCGTCAAGCCAGTGGCGGTCCGCAGTAGCGTCCCGGCCTCTCCATAGAGGCGAACGGTGTAGGTGGTACCCGGCTCAGGCCCGATATTCGCAGCACTTTGGTCAATCGGGGCTTGTCCTGTTTGCTGCAAGCGATCGCGGTGCGCCCAGGTTAAGGCAAAGGGGCCTGAAATTGTTGTCGGGTATGCCACGCCGTTTACTTGCACTTTTCCTGGCGGGTAAGGCCTAAACTGGCGCCCAGATGTTGAGTTGACCGTGACCGTATCAGCCGGCGCAGAGCCAATTGGTAAGGTCCCTTGCCCTGTAGTAGTCAATAATTTAACGCTGATTGATTCGCTTAGCGCATATTCATTGGGTAGCCGCACCGTCCAAGGTATTGCACTCGACCCGATAAACATTAGGCGCGTATTGTTCGCGATAGCCATTGGAACGGTATCTAGCATTCCACGTTTAAGCGTCAACGTAGTTGGTGTAATAGAAACGACTTCGGCCAGCTCGTTAGTGCTAACCGTACCAATGCCGATAGAGACTAGATCCCCAACAGACACTAAATCTAAATCTTTACCGTTGGCAATAGTGAGAGAATTATTACCTGGGCCGTAAGTCCCAGAAACAACAGCTGTAGGACAAAAGTTAAGGGTGCTTTGCTGTTGATACCCTGCGCCTTCATTTACTTGAACACGAGCGCTAAAAGCCGTGCCGCCTGGATGCGTGCCGCCAATCATTAAATAAGAAGCCGTTTGCGGTAAAGCCCCCGCAGTAGAGTCCCCAAAAGCGCGAGCTAATAGGTAATATGGGACTTCTGTAAATAGCCGGTAAGGTACTGCTACCGGGGCTGCTATCGGATTTACCCAGGCGCTCGGCGGCGGCGGCGAGTATACCGCTTTTGACACGGCAAAGACGTCTTCAACGACCGAAAGCTTTACTAAATTGCTGGTCAATTCACCAAGCTCAATATTGGTGACCCGAAAAATAATTTGGGCGATATTGTACTCACTCCATGCGAATCTAAAGACATCTCCAATATTTAAGTTCGCGGCTTTACGTGAGACATAAAGAGTCGCAGAAGCCAAAGGCGTAGACAGCGCTTTTAGATCGCGAGACGCTGCCTTAGTGGCTTCTGTGCCATTTGTAAAACCCGGGTATTGGATTGTGGTGCCGACGGTGCCGCCTTGGCTAGCCGCTAACGCTATGTCTTGCACAGTGGTGGAGTTTTGTTTTCCTGTAGACTTGTCCCAATAGACGACAGTAACTTGGTTAGTAAGCTCGGCCACGGTCGACCGTTTTAAATCCGCAATGCTTTCAATAACTGCCTCATCGAGTAATGGCAGGGACGAAACAGTGTACCCCCCACGGGCCAGTACAAGCACAAACTTTCCGGTCTCTCGACTAGTATAAACCGAACCGTCTATATGCCGCAAGATTAGACTTAAAAAATCAGAAAGCTTTTGCTGCTTATCCCATAATAGGGATATCCCAGTTCCAGCCGAATAAAGTGCATCAGCTGCGGCCCTAAAAGTTGTCTCATCCATGTCATTTTCAGGGTAGCCCATCCCCCAGTCCGGATCAGTCAAGATTTCTCGAATGATATGGGCCGGGTTCATGTCTCCCCCGACATTCGCTTTTCCAGAATACCATTGAGGCATTCCGTTTTGGCGAGTCGCAATTCGCGTAGCTCGGATCGACCAGCGTTTAAAATATGGGCTATTTCCAAAATAGAATTGGCGAAAGACTAAGCCCAAGACTCCTCTAAAAGCCGGTATGGCCTCTCCGAGCATACTTTGGAGATAGGTATTACGGCCCTGAGAAGGGGCCCCCATTTCTACGTCTACGAGCCCAGACACGCCTCCCTCACGCTCATCTCCGCCAAACAGCTCTGGAGCATCTACTGTAACCTGTCCACCAGTAGTGACACCTTCTAACGCAATTTTGCCGTCCATGCTAAAACGAGTGACTTTATCCACAGGGCCATGGCACATTACTGCATGCCAGCCTAAATAATATTTATAGCCTACTGTTACGGCCTCACTGCTGGTCCCCATGCCGCGCCTCCTCTACTACAGCAATAGCCATGCCGTCACCAGTAGCCAGCAGCGCGTCTTCTATAATGCCTTCTTTCAAAAAGGCGCTATAGTCTAGGCCCCATTTGGCAAAGAAATTTCGTATGCCCCCCGAGCAATAACCCAGACGACGCATGTCTTGCATTTTTACAATTGCTTTGCCCTGGTGCATAGACGGCCTCTTATTTCCCACCTGTAGACTTTTTAATTGGCACGGCCCTAAAATCATTGTACCATACAATATTGGGGCCTTCTAAATCCCTTTCTCCAAACAATACTGGAATTTCTCTACCGACTTCTGCAGTTGGTAAGGTGACGTCGCCAAATCCTGCTGGTCTAGCATTTTCAGGTGACGGCATCATGGAATACGAGGCATAAAATGCCCCGATAAAAACTACGGCATACCACCACATTTAGACCTCCTAAACGATAGAGCTGCCGTCAAAAGGATTACGGCTAGGAATCCACGGAAATCCGCCAAAGTTATCTAGATTATTGAATTTTGTTTCACAAGTTGCGCGCAGGTGGTCGCATCCAGGATATATCGTGACAGGCTGGCCCCCCGACAAGTTGGCGATAGCTCGAGATAGCGTCAAAGTAGCTCCTGACTGATCTACAATAAATCGAGTCACGTTAGCATTGCTTTTTAAAATACCACCAACGAAGTAATCCGCGCCACCAACGACGCCAGCCCCGGCTACGTTCACTTCTACTCCGTTATTTACAGATACTACAAGACTGACAAATTTGTGTAGCTCTCGACTCAACCCACAACCTCTTCCATATAGTACATGCCGGCAGCTGTACTCAAATCTAGCGCGAAGCCCTGGACGACGAATAGAAGTATAGACCGATTCACACTCAATATCTATTCGAGAGCCCGCAGTTTTTGCCGAGACAACTCGGCCTTTCCAATAGACGATAAACTGCCGGTCTGGATCAGCGTAATCCCCCCGCAAAATAGTTATTGAAGTAACGTCATCCGGGGCAAAGCCTAAGAATTGAGCCGCAAAGTTATCGGTATACGGGAAAGTAAGCCGTAGCCCGTTTTTAAAGATATCTGTAGACTGTTTAATTCGGTCCCTCTCAATTTGGTTGGGAGTATACACTCGCGATTGATAAACGACTTCTTGCTCACCGGAACAAAAATACCAATTTTCCGTACCTTGAGAAATTTGATATAGTTCTACTGGCGCGCTCTGTTGTACCGAATTTTCTAGTGCTGCATATGTCATAATTAATCGCCCTCGGGCACTTCTATAACTGGGACCGTTAGACTAACTCTGCCCGCATAGTCATGCGCAAGATCCAAACTATCGGAATCAAATCGCACATGACGAATAAAAGAAATAAAGGCTACACTAGATACCGGTATTGCAACGCCGAAAGCGCTTTCTAGCGTCAGCACATCATCTCCATTAACATCTACGGCGCCAGAAAGAGCGCGCTTAAAGGCACGAGTGCCATCGGTGCGCTGCACCATTATGTCTGTGGCACCGTAATAGCTTGCGTAACTAATCCCCTTAACAGATATCGTTATATCTGAAGCTAGGATATTTTTAATTAACGCTAGGTCGTTATTCCAGCTAGGCAACCAAAAAGTTTTTTGCTTTCCTCTTCTAGCGTGTAGCCATTTTCGCACTGCCCATACTTCAGTCCTATTTTGCGGGTCAAAAGTTAAAGTCTCTCTACGATCCATATACCCGCGGCTAGGAATAACTACTATAGGCGCTGACCCGTTGTCAAAAATATCTAATGATCTAGATATGCGTTCTGACAATTCCCCTAACACCACGGAGCGGTCAATAAGAACATCTTTTCCTCTATACTGTGGAAAAGCTGAGACGTATCCTGATCCAGCTAAGTCTTTATTTCTATCAACCTGGAAAGTTGCTCGCATTTTTGTTATATCAGTATTAGATCGAGAAAACTCAGAGCCTTGTAAGGTTCGAGCCACCCGTAAAGGCATAACAAATGCGTTAATAAAAGACATAGCCAACGGCTTTTTTAAGGATATAGCTCCGCTTGCAATACTGGTTGTTTCTACTGCTAGAAATTTAGTGTCACTTTCCCACAGTAGAATAATATCATTAGCCCTATAATCGGCGTCAGTAGTGTTCAGATTAACACTAGTAGCCCCCGAGAGTACGGCGCCAAGGCGAGTTGCTTCAGCCCATACTCCAATGCCATAAACCCGAAAAGCCCAAGCAGAACTAAGCGCTTTCGCTCTTGAATACTGCCACGGGTCTAGCTGAAAGTCGTATTGCAAAGACTGTCGAGGAGCGACACGAAGCGCCAGGCGCTGCTCTGCAGCGTACGGTTGTAAGATATCCGTTAGCCATTCTAGGCGTTCTCGGAATTTAGTTTGCGGCACAAACGGCCACACGATGACTCGCTGGCCGACAATTCTTAGCTGTGGTGACTCACTTGGAAAATTAAAAAGATATGTCGCATTGATAGTTGGTGAGCCTTCAATGGGAACGCTCAAGGTATAAATACGTGACTCATTAGCTGAAAAAGTATCGGGCCGGCTCAATGGGTCTACTAAGTTCAAATTATCAGCATTAAGTGCGGTGATCGATGCTAAATTTTTAGATACAGCATAGGCATTCCAAATTTCAACTTGCCTTGTTTCAGCGCTAAGCATATTACCAAGATTGACTTCAGACGGCCGAACATGGACTCTGAAATAGTAATCTTGTAAGTAGGAGTTCAGCTTAGCCCCCGGCACCTCACGCCGGGCCGGCACGGAAACATCGGCAGTATAGCTAACTGGCCCCGCAAGTACGGGTGAGAAAACATCCTCAATAAAGTATGGAAAGCCTATACGATCAAAATCATGCCCATCAGCAGAAATACGCGGATTAAAGCTAGTAAACAAGAGACCTTTGATAAGTATTCCGGTAAGGACTGCCATATTTATGGCCCGTCATACTTAATAGCATAAGCGAGAGTACCGGAATGATTGGGGCTGAGATAGTCAGCGCCATCTCTAGATGACGCATTTTTACGATATACTGGAGCGATAAACCATTTTTGCGTGCCTATTGTTAAAATATCTCCATCTTCAAAAAAATCATTACGGGTTAAACGTATACATGATACTTCTCCAATATATGATTTAAACCCTGATGGCCTAGAGATTACTGGATTTACAGGCACTAAAAGCGTTTCAGCATTCCAGGCATTGGGTTGAGTAGTCAATAGCCCCGAGGCGGTAGGGACCAACGCCGCGGTACTTAAAGTATTCTCGGTAGTCTGGCTGCTAGGCCCAATAGACCAGCCGTTTGAGCCACCCCCATCTAAGCCTCCAGTATAAATCGCCCCGGTTTGCGAGCCATTAGCGGCGGTATAGCTGGGCCAAAACGGAATGCCACTCGTCTGTCCACTGGCCGCGCCTTGCCAGCCGCGCACATACACAACGACACCGGTCACGCCTCCTACATTGTTTGTCCCGGTAGTTGCAAAATACCACAACGGATTGGTGACAGCCCCTTTAGGAATAGCGTTTCCAAACCCTAGCCACTGCCACCAAACGGCGCCATAATTAATAGCCACCACTATCGCGTCCGGTGTAGCGTCTAAAAAAACATGATACGTTAGCGGATAGGTAATTGCAGTATTACCCGTCGCGGTAAAGCTTACCCCCATGCTAGACGGGCCTGGCCCAGGAGAAGTCAGCACCCCGCCTGAATAAGCTAACGCGCCTTGTATTCTTAACGCAGTACCGCTTACCGTAAATTTACCGTATACTGGGGCCTTATAGAGCATTTCATTTGTGCTATCCCAAGTCCAACCATTAGCCGTGGCAAGATTTACAACAGCGGTGCGAAGATCCGTTGCGTTGTTAGCAATTCCGGTTGCGTAAGGCATCAGCTTAGCTCCAGCGCGTAGTAATCAGCAAAAGAAGTACGGCCTACATCTTGGATAACGACGTAATCCTTGCCACCTATAGTTAAGGTGTTTTCAACTACGTTATTAAATCCGGTAATATGGAAAATACCATCCAATTCTCCGTAGATATTCCCGCTATCATAAAGCTGAATGGGCATTAGCCCATAAACAGGCTCATTTGGGCGGATATTTCCAGACAGACCACCGGACCATGGGTAGCATAACGGGGCTTTCCATGTACCGTCGTTAAAGTGCATTCGCATATTGTTTCTATTGCCTTTGTAGGGCATAGAGTGCGTAGTCTCACTGTATCGAGTACCAGGAGCCCCAACTAGCATACCCCCTGAAATAAGCGGTTGTGGGTATTGAGCGGGCGTTCCATACTGATTCATTTTGCCAATTGTAAAAGATTCATAGACCGGGGTGCCCACTTTCATGGCGACATTCAAGCGCTGGCCGTTCACTGAAAACCAATAATCGATCCGAACGTTATGCACAGGTACACCGGAAATTGGAGCAATTCCCGGTTGAGTTTGAAAAGTATTCCCCGGGACATACCCTTTCATCGTGGCAACGGCTAAATTATAATAGTCTGCGTTAGAGTCTTGATAGCAATAAATGCCGCAATAAATCTCCTCTAAGCCAGAAAGCCCCGGAGCCATCATGATTAATTCTTGATTTGCAATGCCCGTGTTATACCGTAAAATATCCCAGCCTGCTGAATCGCAGGCAGTTTTAATTTTCTCAAGCATTTTATAATGCGCAAGCATTGTAGAATTATCGACATACCCGACATGCGCTGTCATGTTATTCCCTATTAGAGCCCAAGTGATCGCTGGTTACGTTGAACGACGTTCATAATAAGGCGCTCGCCGTCATCGGTCCCCAGGTAGTCCCCCACAAGACTCGGATCGAGCACGTTGATGTTCCGTACGTTCACATTTACCGGAGCGGCCTGAGCAGTCTGAGACCCTTCAGGGTATGCTCGATTAGACAATTCTCGGCCACGAACTGACGCCGGGCCTTTAACCAATTCCGGTCCATACTCTCCAACAATTCCAATTTTTCCAGCTGGAATTTGTCCACCTTGATCGTAGGCTCCCGAAAATTGCGCGCCGTTAATCTGAGCGAGGACTGAAGCCCCTGTCGCAGACACTCGAGCCATTTCTGCTAAGTTGGCAGGAAATCCTAACTCTTGCGCTTTTGCAAGACCCGTTGCAATCGACATAGCGGCTTGCGTAACGCTGAAAGCTTTACTTATCGCAAATAGTACCCTATACGCCTTAGACTGCTCGCCAGCGTAGCTCTTAGCTAGCCCGGCTAATCCTTCAAACAGAGCTTCACCATTTTGCAATTGTGTTTGAATACGAGCCATTTCCATAGCAGCTTGCTCGTCTGCAAACTGCTTTTGGAGCCTAAGCAATAAGTCTTGTCGCTCGGTTTCAGTAACCGCTTCACTTTCAAGGATAAGCTGCCGCTTTCTTTCATAGGCTTGGCGCAAGGCTTCCTCTTCGGTCAGCAGCGAGTTATAGAGGCTATCTCGTTCGGCACGGCGCTGATCCTCAAGAGCAGCCAGCGCTGTCTGCCGGTCTTCTTCGGTCTTTGCTGCTAGGTCTTCCCGAAGTTTGGACCCTTCAGTTGTATTCTTACGAATGACTTCCATTCGTTTGTCATATGACTCTTGGATTACCTCTTCTTCAGTCCGCAGTGACTGTCGCAGGCTTTCAAGCTCCGCGCCTTTAGCTTCTTCTAATTGCTTAAGCTGCTCCGCGCGATCATCGTCTAAGCGGCGCATCAAGTCAGTGCGTAAATCGCTCCCGGCCGTTGTGTTAAGCTCAATAATCCGGCGACGCTCCTCGTAAGAGGCAGCAATAGCCTCCTCTTCAGTTCGTAAAGACGCCTGGAGCTGTTGAAACTCTTGCTCTTGCTGTTTTCTCTTGGTGTCAGCGGCTTTAGCCGCGGCTTTATCTACGCTCTCGCTTGCAGGGCTAGACCCCCCTTTTTTATACCCACCTAAGCGATCTTTACCAGCGTTGGCGTCTTTCTTTGCTGCATTTGCTTTATCATATTCTTCTCGTAGCTTGTTTGCTGCTGCTATCTGGTCATTTACCGCGTTAATAGCGGCATTTCGCTCGTGCTCAATCCAAGATATGCTGTCTTTTCTAGCGGCGTTAGATACCTCAAAGTTTTTTACGAGGTCAGCACCAACTTTACTAAGAGTTTTATCAGTAAACGGCGCGGCTAAGGCCCCACCCGCAGCGTCTATTATCGCAGACCTTTTATCTACGAAAGCGGCTACTTCAACAGTCGCTCTTTGTATACCAGAACGAATAGTTTCAGGTAGGCCTTTAAAGGCGTCACCGATTGCCTGTGCCGCGTTCTCGCCCTCTACCCCCCAAGACTTGAAAGTCTCAGCTATATAAGTATCTAGTATAGTGATTGTATCGGCAACATCGGTGCCCCACCCACTAAAGCTAGCGCCTATAGCTCTCAAGTACCCTTGAAGCTGGCCGGAGGCAATCATGTCTGTTAATTCTTGAAGCGCATCAGTAGCCAGTCTTACTGCGTCTTCAATTACCGAACCAACGCCTTGAGCCGAAATAGTTCTAAACAGGCCGTCCCAAGTATCGCTAAGATTAGATATAGCTCCGTCAAGGCTATTCATTCTTTGCTGCATAGCGCCAGCAAATTGATTTTCGCCTAGCTTTGTTAAATACTCTTCAATCTCAGCGGCATTGTCTTTTACAGTAGTCTTAACCCCTTGGAAGGTGAAGGTAATTTCATCCCCCTCCTTTTTCGATTTAATACCAAACTCTTTTAGCCGCTCAAATTCTCCAGTAGTGGCATCGGCTACTGCTTCAACCATTTGATTTAAGTCTTTACCCATAGCGCTAGCGGTGTTACCATAAGAGGTAAGAGCCCGCTCGCTAGGAGTAAGACCTAAATTGACTAGTTTGGTAAAGCCTTCTACCGCTTGATTTAAGCTATAAGGTGTTTTGGCAGCAAAGTCTTGTAGGGCCTCAAAAGCCTCGGCGGCTTTTTCACTCGACCCTGTAGCAGTAATTAACCCAGCATTTAAGACATCGAACTCACGTTGAACGCTAACAACTTTGGCTAGTGTACCGGCCACAGTGACCGCAGCAGTGAGAGGCCCGATAAGCTTTGTGAAAGCACCGGTAAGACCACCGGTGGCACGGCTAGCTGAGCCGCTAGAAGAGGCTAGGCCCTTAAGGCGCCGGTCAGCTTCGGCCACCTGCAGGGACTCAACCCTGATCCCTAGACTAGCTACCTCGGTTGCCATTTTGAACTCTCCAGAAAATACGATCAAGAGACTTTATTAACTGCGCCTCCCATCCTTGTAGCCCTTTTCCCGTCATATTAGACCAGGCTTGTAGTTCGGTATAGCTTAAAGGGTCTCCTGCAAAGACTTCCTTAAACCATTCCCAGATATAGACCAACTCCTCTGGTAATTCTGGCGCGTTCTCAAGCTGCGGTGGCTTTCGTTTTAGGGTCTTCCATACTTGCAAAAGTGAGGCCCGCAATGTCTGTTTTGAACCCTTTGGCGTTAGATCGAGTCGGAATTCGTGCTCGGCATAGGCGGCGAGCTGCTCGATCCTGCGGCGAAAAAAAGGGCCCGTTTACCTGCGGCGATATCGATAGCGTCCATGATTTGTGGGGCTTCTATGAAAAAAGCTTCTACCGCGTCAATAGTGCATGGCGCCTCAAAAGACCAAGCCGAAACAAGAGAAGCGATAAGACGACGCTTGCTGCGAGCAATCTCTAGACTTCGCTCTTCATATGAATCGATATTGGCGATACGAAAAGCGTCACGCTTAGCATCAGCTTCAGCCGATCTAAATGCATCCGAATCCACACCTAAAATGCGGACCCAGTGCTCGCTTTTTTCACCGTTGGGGGTATACAGCGGCAGCTGCACCCCTTGATTCGCCGCGCCACGAGTAAAAAAGGCATTCATTTCTTGAGTAGGCATAATTACACCGGCCGCCGTTCAATGGCAATACTGGTTTGAGTGGCTGAATGGAGCAGCGCCTGAAAAGGCATGCTCAGGGTGATAGGGCCTTCGCCTTCTACATCAGGCTGCCCGCCATTGTACTTAATGCGCGGCAAGGTGAAGATATATTTATTGCCCGCGCCATCCGGCAATTCAAACACGATGTTGGACTCAACTTCATTGATGAATTTATCCAGCAATAGCGAGTTCTCAAAATACGCAGTCACTTGACCGGAACAATTTGACCGACCAATAGACGGCTGAATAGACGCTTTAGAGCCGACAACAAAACGAGCCTCAAGGCCATTCTCAAGATTTAGCTGAATCTCAGTCACAACAGCAATGGGCACACCCCCTTCATTTAGCGTACCGGTAAACGAGTCGAGCGGTGAAGTCACTGTCGGATTAAGGTATGTCGCGCCGGCCACAACAGCGGTGTCCGTAACCATATTCTGTCCAAGAACTCCGAAAGTTCCGGTAACCATTGCATTAGCGCTAATCGCCAGGCCCAAAGTATTAAACTCAACTCCTGTAAATCGATGATAGGGCTTATCAACGGTCTGAATGTCTCCAAAAAACCGCTCAACGGTAAAAGACCGGCGAGTGGTGCCAGCCTTAAGGGTAGCCCTTAGGCTATCAACTTGGCGGGCACTGGCAGCACTCTCAACTGCCATAGTCTGCCCATCAAGTGGAGTAACAGTCAAAGTCAAAGCCGCAACGGCGGTAACCCGAAACCGCCCTTTATTGCCGGCGTTAGTAAAGCCCGAGGGCACTACCACGTCATTTACTGAAAAACCATCAGTTACAAAAGACCCAGTTGTTCGAGCAAAGCTGCCCACCGCAGCACTCAAGCTTTGCTGGCCAGTAGTATAGGTGGCTACCCAGGTGCCCAGCAGCGTCGCTTCTAGCAAATCATCAAAGCTAGCAAAACTCAACTCCATATTAATGTCGCCGCCAATTTGATAAGCACCGTGTCGAAAGTCCGCAATTTGCCGATCGCTTCGAATCTCTTCCGACTGCAAAGCCTCCTTAGAAAGCCCGAGAGTAGTGCCCGTGTGCCGAATCGGTTTAAAGATAGGTGTTGCGGGAATAACGCCGTAAGTGGCTTCTGCCACATAGCGCATAGAATGCCGGCTGCCATTAGCCATAGTCATTTGCTCCTATTCAAGTTGAAAATTAATTGCGAGATATCCGAGCAGACCAAAAAACTGTCATGCTCACGCGATACCAGCCATCCACTTCTCGGCCTCTAGAGCGGCCACAGGATACTACAATAAGCTCAACTCCAGAATGGGCAAATCGCTTGCCAGCTTTAAAGAAGTCAGACAGCTCATCGGCTTTGGCCGTCACGGCCGATTCTCCCGTCATTAACGGGTAATTCAAATCGATTTGCAAAATGCCGTCATGGGCATCTTGTCCATCGTCCCCTAGCGTTGCCACTGAAGGCTGGTTAATCAGGATAAATGTTGCAGCCCAAGGGTTTTGCCCCATAGGCTTATGGAATGGCGCATTTTCAGAAGCGTAAGGCAGGCTAAGAGGGGAGGCTTCAACTCCAGTCATTAACGCTTTTCTAAGCCCAGAAAATGGATTCATATTTTCCTAACTCACCCAAAAGCCTTTGCTTTAGCTGCAACAATCCGCTGCCATTTTGCGACGTGCGTTCGTACCATGCCTTCAGGCGCTTGCTTGCTCCAGCCGTCATATTCTACACGTTCAGCATAGGGCAAGTTATTAACCATCCAGACGACGTCTAATAGACTACCTAAATTAGCCAACGCTTCTGCAACGGAAATTCCGCCGGTAGGGTCATCCTTGTCTCTAACTCCCGTAGCTGGAGAGTTTATAGTTGTCTGCCAATTCCCACGAAGTCTTCCTGTATCAACGGGGGTAGCTAGAATTACCAATTTAAACAACTCCAGTACCGAGGCGCGCCTAACTTTATCCACCTTGTCTAACGCGTCTACTCCAAATTTCTTAACTATGGCTTGAAAAGCTGCACCCCCGGTTATCGTCACGCCACTTCTATTTGGCATATTTATCTCCGCAAATGCAGGGCGCAGACTACAGACACCCCCGCGGGATTAACTGGACGGATATCTATTACCACCCATTGCGTGCCATTCGCTTCAACAAAAAGGTCCCCGATTTCTGGTTCAACGTTGGCTTGTATATACGCTTGACGGTCACCCCGTATGATATCTTGAGCGCCACTCTCTACCAGCTTTTCTGTAAAATCTACAACACAACCCACCACTAGGTGGCTTTCAGCAGCTCCGCTTGTTACAGTTCCCTCAACTGGGTTAACAGTTACCGGGGCCCCTGGTTTACGAATTTCGCATACTTGGCCGAATTCAGCTAGGAGCTCGTCCACTACCCCTTTTAGGCCCGCATAATCAAAAGCAGCCATGGTTAAGCCCGCGATAACTCTCCAGAATTACCTGAACCAATCAAGCCTGCTGACTGAAGGGCTAGGGTAACTTCTGGATACGCCGGTAAAGCTTTTGAAACGGTCGTTGCTTCGCTATACTTGGTTTGAACCTTAATAGGCCCGACCTCTTTTGTTGATTCTATAACGATGTTGCCGCTCGGATCAAAAACTGGATCTGGCATAAGCGGAACACCTGACAGAGCCCGATTAGCCATCATGCACGTCGCAGTAATAAGCGCCGGAGGCAGGCCACGCAAAAAGGAGGTTACTCCACCCCGTGGCCATTGCGTCCCTTGCAATCGGTATAACTGATAGCCTGTCCAGTTATACCGGGCGTCTAGATACTCGGAGGCTTTCACAATAGCGACTTGCAATTCTGCGTCAGTTCGAGCAGAAAGATCCACTCCCCGATCAAGCCAATATGCTCGCACGGTAGCTGAATCAGTGTAGGCATTTGCGGCTTCCACTGTTCCATCGGCATTTTGCAAGGTAAAAGCCATAACTACCTCTTACAGCTTAGCCGTACGGGCCTTGGCCCGAGTGTATCCGTCGGCAATGGCATTCACGTCGTCACGCCCGACTCGTTTACCTACAACTGCACTCAAATAGTCTAGGCTAGGGAGGTTGTTTGAAGTCCAATGGTCTTCATCTTTTGGGTCTAAAGCACCAATAGCTTCGGCTAGACTCAAGGCCCCGGGAAGGTTTTCCTCTTCTTCTTCTTCTTCTTCTTCAAGAGCCTCTTCAAAAGTAGGCTTCTTTTGTGGTACTTTACGCAACTCCTGAAGCTCGGCTTGTTGCTCGGTAACTGCTCCGTAATACTCAAAAACCCGAGCAAGCACGGCCACCTGCTCTGCGCTACCATGGAAAGTCATTTCTCCGTCAACAAATTCGTGGCCGTTAACTGGCATAGTCTTTCCAGTATGCGGACCGATCAAAATAAACTTTTGAGACATAGAGGCCATTTCTATTTTCTCCTAGTGATAACCCTGAAGGCTTTCACCTTCAGGGTTAGTCTTGAGGCGTCTTAGTTGGTTACCCCGCTAAGAATCGCCAAGCCCTTTTCACTAAACAGGGCCACGCCACAATACCAAACCACGCGAGTGATGGATTCATCCGCGTCTTCCTTTTCACCAACTTCCTTGATATTGATGCCCGCCATGCGATCAGCCGTCAATCCGGCAATACCATGAGAACGACTTCCATCATCAAAAGTGCCAGCCAGAACCGAGGTGGCATTAGTAGCCGTGCCCCGAGTCTGATTGATAGGAATCCAATCATTCCGGAAAATCGGAATGCCGCGGTACGCCGGCACCTGACGCCCAGAGGCCATGGTGTAGATATCACCCGGCGAAGTGCCGCCCAAACCACGCAGCAGCGCCAGATAAGCTCGGCGAGTGCGCCCATTCATCATAATGAAGTCAACCTGGCCGTCTTTATCGGTCACCAGGTCAATCAAAGCATCCAAGTCATCGAAAGACAGCACAGCGCCATTAGCGGCGGCATTGCCTGCGAAGAACTTTTGGCCCGAGGCTGCGAGGGCCAGCAGGCCCGTCATGTTCGCACCAGTGCCGTCACCGTTAATCAACTGGTCTTGATATTTACGGCCGCAGCTTTTGGCCTTAGACGCAATTTGAACGGCCTTTTGATCGTTTCCATCGCCTGAACGAGTTGCCTGGATAAGACCGTTAACTTCAGCGTCACCGAGAATCGTGGTGAGGGTAGACGTTACCTGCGTAAAAGTCGCAGCGGCCTTAGCAGTGACCGTGGTGCCCACTCCAGCCATCTGGACATCGCCAAGAACGTTCTCGCGGTTATACGCAAGAGCATTGCCGTCAATGCCGTCAAAGGGCAGCAGCTCATACATCTCATTTACGGTGATGACGTTCTCAATGACACCAGCCACCAGCTCATCTTGAGCCAGTTTTGCCGACTCAGCAAGAGTTACGGAAGCCATTTGCTTCTCCTTTACAAAGTATTAATGACACACAAGGTTTAGTGCCGGATCGCCCGACGATTCGACCCCAAGCCAGGTGTCACACCTTTGCTGGGTCTGCATTAACGATGCGCAATCTATTTTATACGCGCTCGCCATATTCAAGACTTTGTCGCGATGGCCCCAGCTCGTAACCCTATAAACCCTTACCAGCGCTACTAGGTGTATCAAGCCGCTCAATATACAAAAGCTATTAGAAAACCCTTTTTAATAAGAAAAAATATTGAAAACCAGCACGCGAAGGGGCTCCTATCTTATTGGGGACCCAGTATAATAGACTCACGAACCACATAACCCCGGAGACTTCAAATGAGCATCGTACTCTTAGCCTGCGTCGTAACAGGCTGGTATATTGGCCGACCGATCGGCCGCTTACTTGTTCAACCCCGTTAATTGGAGACTGCTATGCCTAGCCTAGACGCCTTTACCTCGTACTGCGGGGCCGCTTACACCGTAGACCAACGGATTTCAGACCTTGTGGAAAAGCTGCAAGAGCATAGAAACAAAGCTGAAAAAAGCCAAAATAATTGGGGCCTTGTTGGAGACTTGCATAAAGTTGAAGCAGACCTTGCCGCGATACTCAATTTTCTTGATGGAGAATAACAATGGCCCTTTCTTACCACCTCGAAGAAACGCATATTGTAACCCGAGAAGAGGCCCATCTTTTGGTGGCCAAGTCTATCAAGGAGCGCGCTAAATGGTGCCTCAGCGTTAGGCTTGATGCCCGAGTGGAGGGTAAACCGAATCGGGAGTACCGCGACGGTCTTTCATCGTATATCGGCCTTTCTAGACAGCAGGCTTCTCGCCTTATCACTAACCTCATTAGTGATTCTCTTGAGGCTTCCGGCGGGCGTATTACTATTCGAAAACTCCAATACGCTGAAAACTCAAAAATTACCTATTGGATCACCCAATAATTAAAGATATCTGCCGGCGAGTCTAATAGCCTTTCCCTATTAGACTCGCCTTTTTAATAAGAAAAAATATTGAAAACCAGCACGCGAAGGGGCTCCTATCTTATTGGGGACCCGGTATAATAGACTCACGAACCACATAACCCCGGAGACTACGATCATGAACAAGACCACCTACGTCCACGACGTCACCGTTGCACGTATTGAACACGGAGCCCTCGTCATTTTTGGGGACTACGGAACTTACTTGCGGCTTACCGAGACCAAAACTGACTCAAACCTGCATGAGATTTCACCAAAGTCGAAAGGCCTTGTACCTCAACATTCGGCGCTGCTGGCTAAGGCCTATCACTACGCAAAAAACCTCAAGCAGCCGTTAAAGGCAACTCACAACGTCACGCTGGCTGCTTATGCTTTCCTCTGCACCTTGGAGGATACTATCGGAGAGCAAGCTTTTCTTGAAGTGATCCGTAAACAGCAAGCTGCTCCGGTCAACGGAGTTTGCTACTCCCATGACTATTGCGACGCCAACGAAGTCATGGAAACCGCTTTGCAGACACTCGGTGTCGCAATATGGGATAAAGACGGCAATCTCGCCGGGGAAGCGGCCGAATTGTGGAACGCCGCATGGGCGCATGCCAAGGTCCGCATGGCCGCGATCTGCCCCTACTAAGCAACGGTACTTAGTTTCTCAAACCGGATGCATAATTAATGCATCCGGTTTTTTTTACAGAGGAACAGAGCATGGACCAACAATTTATGGACTTTTTGGAAAGTTCAGACGATTACCTGCATTCTTTCGACGAGGTAGCAGGCGGATGGAAAGAAGCTTATCGGCGGCGAATTCGGCCTCCTAGATATCAAGCTAGAAAGCCAACGCCTAGTTTTTTTAGGCCCCAAATTTACTCGCACAAAGCGAGGCCCGGCTGGTCTAAACTGGTCGGCGACTCAACTAGTAAACAGTTTCCTCGAGCCGGAGCCCCGTGGACGAGTAGCGAGGATAGGGATCTAGCCGTGTTATTCAAAAGCGGAATTGGCCTAGAGGCTCTTGCCAAGAGGCACGGCCGAACTGAGGCAGCAATTACTAGCCGACTTACTATCGCCCTTAACTACCATCCAAGTGACTTGGCGGCCTTAGATTTTGCCCCGCATAAAATTGAACAAGAGGATGAACCTATGAAAATGACTCCTAGCCGGCTTATTCTACTATACATGATTGCTGGACTCAATGATGATGATGATGATGACCGCTTCAGGCAGACAGCCTCGGCCGAGTCAGACCTATGCCTGCTAACTGTGAATGGCTTTCTGACTTACGAAGACGGTGACTATGACATCACGCCAGCCGGTCGACAGCTTCTAGAGACGATATTGGAATCTAATGATTCAGCTCTACTGCCCGCAACCCAATTGCCAACAGGCAGCTTAGCGAAACGATTCTACCTAGTTGCCTCAGGAGAGTACTGCCAACTTACTGCCGGAGCTCCTCAGGTATTACAAGCTCCCCCGAGTATTGTGCATTCCTCACGGCCGAAAGCAGAAGAAGAGGCTAGACGTCTAGCGGATAAAAACCCCGGTAAGAAGTTCTTTGTCTTGGAAGCTGTCTCTGTTCATGAGACTACGAAACCTTCAGTCTTATCTAGAGAGCTATAAAACAAAGGGGCCAGCAGGCCCCTTTACTTTTTCAAGGTGGGCTTTAAGGCCGACGTTTCGCCAAACCGGCTGCGATTTTTTCAGTAGGCGACATGTTGGGCCTAGCTGGGTTGGGCCGGCCCTGCGCCACCCCTGGTTTCACACCGGAGCCGCTCGGGGCTTCACTTTCAAAGGCCCGACCAAAAGTAGGACTGGCCTTCATTTCCTTAACTAGATCCTCTACCGTCATAAAACCGCCTGAGGCATTTCCTCGAGGATCCCCGCTTTCATCGACCACGCGCACAACGTACTCGTCGCCTTCCTTGATGACTTTTGTCTTAGCTTGAATATGCGGGAGCAACAGTTCCGGCGCCCCTTTTTGCCCTGAAATAGCCTGGACGGCTGCAGTAGTTACTAGGTACTTTTGGAGGGTCTTGCTCATCGTTTGAAGCTCGCCATCTTTTCCTTGCAACTGGGTTTGAAACCCGCGCTCCAAGTCTCGCTTCATCTTATCCCAATTAACCTTCCCGTCTTTAGATTCCCCAATAACCCGTTCAACGGCCTGCTTGAGTGTTTCCGCGTTAGTGGCGTCTTCGCCTTCAAGGCCCAGAAGCTGGCCAACTGAGGCGAATCCAGATACATCGGGTCGGTTCCGCTTAGCCTCGTCTGCGTCGCGCCTAGACGCTTTGAGGGACCTATTTAGGCCGTCAATAGCATTGGCTAGCGGTTTGAAATCTTCGCTCAAGCTATAGCCAGTGTCTCCCTGGACATAAAGCCCCCGAAATTGCTCGGGCACTTTAGCCACATCATCAACAACAGGGTTTTTCAAAAACTCAAAGTCCATCATTACTCCCATGCGCCTCACGCGCTCAATATTGGGCCTCACGCCCAGATTAGCCTGTCACCAGCATACCACCAAGGGCTAAGCTACGCAAGCCAACGTTATCAAAGCCCACCTGGAAAGTCGATTCCAATATACCGGCCACGTACATCATACCAGCCCTCTTTTGTAATTGGCTGGCCTGCTCTGCCTTCTAAAGAAGCTAGAGAAGTTTCGCCACGAGCTGTCGAGCCGTCTTTCCATTGGGTGAGAGTGTAAACCCGCCCCAGCAGCACTTGGTAGTGCACGGTAGGAATAGCCTGTGGATCTACTGGAACCCCCGGGGCAAAAGCCATTTTGCCTTCCCAATGAGGCCCGGGCTTAAAATCGCTGTCATCCTTCATACTTCACACCTCTGTTAAGATTATAACATAATCATTGCCGCCAGCGTTTGTAACTGAATCGACTTTAAATTTAACACCTGGCATAAATAAGACTTCTTTCTCTCCCGAATTAATAGAAAAACTGTCTACGTAGACTCCGCTTTTACCATTAATTTTCATAGTTATATTCCCGCCGAATGCTGCTTTTTCCCCTTTAGAAGATGATACAAAGGCAGCCTCTTCTACAATAGCCCCTTCTTGATAAGTGGCTAGTATGTTATCTAATTTTGCGTCATACGCTGGCATTCTTCTAGTACTTAGCCCGTCGTATTTGGGCATTTTACGCAAACCAGATTGCGCCGCTTCTACATACGCCTGCAAGTGGTAATTTGAAGCGTAGTCTCCCCCTCGTAGAGCTGAGTTTAATTCTTCGTATAGGTTGCCAGTATACCAGCGAATAGCGGTAGCTTCTTCTACTGTCACGTACTCTAGCCCTTGTCTGTGCTGCGCTATGTTTATCCGGTCTACTTGACTTTCTATCCGGTTCGGTACGCCTCGGAATTTTGCCAAGGCCCCTACATATTGCTCACGTGTAAATCTAGGTGGTGGTGGGATACCTTCTCCCGGTTTTCCAGCGGGACGTTGTGGCGTTAAATCCATTGTATGCACATTAAGTGGAAGGCTTTGTGCGTACTCCTCAGCTACGCTGTTTATGGCCTTCTTCACCTCGGCTCTATACTGGGCTGCTCTTTTAAACATAGCCACCTGTTCAGGAGATAGCGGCACAGGATGATGCACTTCAACTAACGAGTCTATCCGTCTTTGGTCCCAGCCCTTGTTTAACCCTTCTTCATATATGCTTAATACCGTATACTCTTTAGATGACAAATCATCCAAAAAGTCTGCAGCTTCTAGGTCAACGTCATAGTCTCCTATTTTATACCCCCCTTTTCCTGATACATTCGGAGCAGAAGCTTTAACCCTTACTTGCTCCGCCCCAGGGGCCTTTTTTGTAGAAGCCCATGCTGGGTCGGCTGCCCCTGTAACTTTTTCTTTTTTAACAATGTAATCAGCGGCATCTAAAAATTTTGTTTGTGTAGGTCCGACGGGTATAAACCCAGCTTCTTTTTTAACAAGTAATTTTGTTGCGTTAGAATCCAAACCTTGCTGCTTAGCCTGTACATAGGCCTTCAATATCTTAGTATCTTGTTGAGACTTCGCAGACGCTTTGATAAAATTATCTAGTTTAGGATTGGCTTCAAAGGCACCAATTTTTGCAGCTGTACCTTTTTCAACAAGATATTCTGCCGCTTTTATAAACTTTAACTCTTTAGCCCCAACGGGTGTAAGGAAGCCAGAAGCTTCATGAACCAAGTCCCGCGTCGCATCTATATCTAGGCCCTGTTGTTTAGCCTGTACATAGGCATTCAGTACCTTAGTATCCTGCTTAGATGCCGCAACAGCATTCACGAAAGTCTCTATTTCCTGGTCTACTTCAAAACCGGTGGGCTTTGTTATTTTAGGGATGTCTGGAGTAAAAGCTGCTTGTAGATAGGGCTTTGCTGCGGCCTTTCCGGTTTGCACTTCATACATCGATAACTCTAGTAAATCATAGAGCTTATCATCCGGCCCGCCATTGAAGAAAGAATCCAAAGCATCCAAAGCATCTTCTGCCGTACCGCCTGCAGCTAAAACAGATTTAGCTTTCTTGACCGCCTCAGTATCGGTCGGATTTAGCTGCTGCCCCGCTAGTTTTGGCAAATTAGTTGGCCCTGAACTGTCGGCTTTTACTGCGGCTTTACTCGATAGCTTTACTGCATTCTCATAGGCGTCTGGATACGCTTTTTTCCAATTTGTTTTCCAAGTTGCGATATTCGCGAGCTTTATATCCGCAGCGTTACTTGGGTATTTTTCAGCCAAAACTTCAGCTAAGGCTTTATTCTCTAACACCCCGTTTTCCATTAGGGCGATAGCTTCATTTTTCAACTGAGAGGAAGTCAAAGTCAGCGCGCTTGGCTGCGCGTTAGTCAAATTTGGGGCAGAAATGAGAGTCTGGCTAGAGGCAGGCGCCGGCACTACGTCTGGAATTGGATGCGCTTGAATTACTGGCCCGGACGCCTTGTTGTAAAGCAGTCCATCCTTCTTCAACTGCGATTTATAGCTTTGAATAGACGCCAGCTTTGTTTTAGCCTCCGGAAATTCAGCAAGTACGGATTTAAGTACTTGCTCATCGGGCATACCTTGCTGCAAAAGCGCTTTAGCCAAAGAGCCAACCGCGGTATGCTTGCCGGCAACCTCATAAGGCAACACGGGCCCTCCAGGTAAAGGGACTGGCGCCGACGCAGCGGGCGTTGGAAACTTTTTAGCCATAGAGTCTTTTGCCGCGTCAATAGCTGGCCCAAAAGCGCTATTAAACTCCAGAGCTGAAAGGCCTTGAGACGTTAGCGGGCTGGGGCTAAGCGCCTGTGCGTAAACCTCTGCCACAAGTTCATCTGCGTTAACTAGATAATACGAATAGAGCTTGCGAGCCTCTGGCGACAAGCTTTGCGCCGAAGCCACCGCAGCGTCTAGAACCTCCTCGCTGAGTAAAACATCGTGCTGCTTATGAAGCAAATGCCCTAACTCGTGTGCCGCAATTTGTCTAACTTGAGCCGTCGGTAAAACGGATAACTTTTTACCGCTAAGTGTCACCCCTTTTCCGGCTTGATAATGCCCGTAAACCCCCGGCGCACCGTCTAAATCGTCTACAACAGTCGACCATTGATGGCCTAACGCATACCTCAAATTAGGGGGTAGAGAATTATCAAAATCGGAGACCACTTCGGCCACGGCCCGAGCTTGCTTGAGAGCCCCCGCAGGTACTTTACCAATAGAGGGCAGAGACAACGCCCCGGCCTTATTAAGCTCAGACTTATAAGACGCAATAGACGCCAAAGAAGTAGACGCATCAGGGTACTCCAGCTTAATCTGATCCAACACTTGCTGGTTAGAATACCCCTGTTGCAGAAGGGATTTTGCCTTTAAGCCAACCCCAGGCTGAATAACGTTCAGCTTATCGCCGGCCAGTTCAGCTTGTAGGCGGGCCAAGCTGTATGGGTGGCCTCGCTCGTCAACAAACTTATCGAGAGTCAAACCTTTTCTGAAGAGGTCAGCCTTACCTTTACCTAGCACTTCATCTTGGAATTCCGCAGACTGGCCCTTAAGCCAAGTCTGATACGTCACAGAACTTGGGACCTGGCCGATATTCTCATCAGACCACTTATTGCGACGAGCTTTAATCGCTGCGTTACGTTGCGCCGGCGACATCTTTTTCCAGTCTTCACCGGCTAGGTCTTCAGCCTCTTGCCGAAAATCAGTCTCTCGCTGCTGCCGAGTTCGGGTGTCTCGCACCGTCGGCCGGTCCCCTAGAATTTCTTCCCCATCTAGAATTGGGATAACAGTAGAACGGCAATTGGGGTGCGCCGGCGGTCTTGGTCCTTTATTGACTAAATACACCTCACCATCACGACTTTGACAAACTGGAGAAGTACGCCCGTCTAACGTCGCAGTCCAGCGCACTCCTTTTATAATATCCGAATTAGCCTCCCAAGTAGCTTGCCGAGCCGCTGTTGAAACGTGATTGGTTGCGGTCCGTGCGATCATTTCAGCTTCTCGGCGAGTAGTCGCAAGAACCCCATCTTTAAACCCGGCTGCTTTGGAGCCACGAATACGCCGCACCATCTGATCGATAGTTTCGCCTTGGAGAACGCCTAGCCGAATTTGCTGCTCTACTCGAGAAACATCATTCGCGGCCATCTTGCCTAGCCAGCCCTTAAGAGGAATACCCGTAATGGGAGAAGACGCTAAAGCCTTAAGCGTTGCTGGTGGAACACTATTAAAAGAGAGAGCAACTGGCGTCGCCCCCTGAAGCATAGCAATCTCCCAATCAGCTTCCGTGGTAGCTAATCCGTCTAAGTCTGCCTGCAACTCGTCGGCAATACGCTCAGCTGTTGCCACGCGCAGCCTACGAACATCGGCCAACAAGGCTTTTACCCGGGCCTCAGACGTCTCAGTTAGCCCAGACTGTAGCAAAGCCACTAACTCCGCGTCGCTTTGAGCTAAGAGCTGGGCTGCTACTTCGGCCTCCCCTTGAGAGAACCGCAAAAGTTTAATTTGATGCCTGATCGTTGCGTCTAAAATTTCTTCGTTAGCCGTCTTAGGCATTACTGATTTCCTGGGTTAGAGACTCCAGTTCCAAGGCCCTGGCTAAACATGTCTCCAAGAGTATTTTGCCCCTCTTCTTCAATAAAAGCCAAATCCTCTTCCTGATTGAAGTCATCAGATAGCACACCGCGCTTTTGCAACTCATCTAAGAAAGTTTTTCTAGAGATATCTTTCTGTGCTCGAGCTTTTTGCAAGATGTCTAGCTCTGTGGCGTCAGCTTCAGCAATATCGACGTCGGTATTGACCCTAAGAGACCCACCTGATTCAAGGCCTAGCCAGTTGGCGGTGAATTGTAGCGCTTGCTCGAGACAGTCTTGAAAATTTCTTGCCGTAGCTGCCAGGTAAGATGAGGCCTCGGCGGCGTCCAGGGCTCGCCCAGTCGCTGTTTCATCACCCGGTTTCTTGCGCATATACTCAGCGCCATAAGTAGACATTTGATCCTCTAAAGCCTCTAGATCAACTTGTCCAGCGGCAATGGCCGCGCCGGTATGCTCAACATAATACCATTTTCCGTCAGCAGCCTCTGTGGTAAGAAAGTTGTTTGGCCCAATCGTAACTTTCTGATCTGCAGGTACCCCGGAGGCTGCAAGTATCGGAAAGCGGGATACCGTTAAGACATTTCGCTGATCGCTACCGGATTGCCAATGCGCGACATTCAAATGCGCTAAGTCAGTGAGGGGTGGCTTACACTCCATAAGACCGGATCGTTTTCCAGTGTAGAAGGTGATAAGCGGAATATAGTCCAGGCTCGTGAGGCCCTCCGATTCAATATGCCATTCATCACCCTTCTCATTAGGCGCCCAGACCTGCCACATACCGGGTTCCAGTACCCGTATGCGGGTCAACTCAACTTCTTCCCAGTCGTTTCGCTCAATCGTTTTTTCTAAAATTCTGACATGCGTAAGAACTTCCTTACCAAACAAAACTGTAGAATAGGCCGCGATCAGACATTCCGGTTTAACATGCACCCAATACGGCCTGAGGCCTTCAGCTCGGTCGTCGGCCAGGGTCCGGGTGCGGGCCTCTCCAGTAGCGCTCATTTTTGCTTCTGGCGTAGGGTGCTCAACTAGTACATGGGAGAAGCCTTTTGCCCAAGCCTCTCGAAACCATGCTCGAGAAAAGACTTGCAGGTTATTGCCCTGCATGTCTATGTCTTCAGTCAATTCCGCAATTTGCGCTGGCACATCTTCTTCTAAAATTATGGCTTTACGGAAGGGCTTACCCGCTAAAGTGTCTAGCGTCTGCTCTGTCATATTGAGTAGCGTAGCTCGCTGAAGCCGGAACTGGTAGTTCTTATTAGTTTCGTTGTCGTGCTGCGGCAGAAACTCTTCTCCTGCTGCACGCATAGTCTCGGTGCCACCCATTAGGACATCCATCATTCGCCACCTAGGAGCCATGCGATTATAGGCGGATGATGGAGTCGCCACCGTGGATTTGCTTTTCGAGTGGTCAGCCATCAGTAGCTCCTAGATTAATGGATATAACTACTCGTGATGATACACCATAATGGCTTAACCTGTTAGCCCGCACCAGCGTCACAAGTCATTTAAACTCCTTTCCCCAATAAAAATCGGAAATCTGGGTGCATCTTTTGATCCAATGGGAAAAAATTTAAACTTCACCACTCGACCCAGCCATTTATTACGTTCAGCCCAGATAGCGGCACGCATAGCTGCGTCAAATCCTGAGCCAATATTAAAGGGTATTCTGTCCCATCGACCTCCATGGCCGATAACATGAAGCGCTCCAAGGGTTCCCATTCCCCGCATGCCGTCTTTCGAGCTTCCTCGCTCAGTAAGTCCTAAGGCATTTGCCGTCGCGGCATTTGCATTGTGTTGCAGCTCCTCAAAACCAACGATAATAGCTTCAGCGTCTTCGAACTGCTTAAACTTAAGAAGGTCTTGCTTGGACATAGTGCCTCTGCCGAATTTATACGGCGCGTCGGCGGCACGAAGCATGATTCCCTCGTACCCTAGCCCCAGTTGCATAGCTGCATACGCCTTAGCCTCTACTGGATTTGTCAACGCAGTTTGTGGAACGCAAATTAGGTTACTGCTGCTAGTTTCTTTGACTACGGCCTTAATCATTGTGTGTCGTTTATGGTATGCCCAACTAGGCGCAAGACAATAGTCGAAAACATAGAAAACCACTTTCGGTTTTCCATCTCGGCTCATCACCCCTGATGTTGTATTGCGAAAAACCTGTGAACTACAGGGGTCGCCCACAATCAACTCTCCATCTAAGCCATTTAGCGACTCCTTTCCAAACAGCTCTTGGACATAGCTATTGGGGATCGATTTAAGGTTGCGGCTCACCACTACCCCATCTCGCACTACCGCTCGAATACCGTCAAGCTTTGGGGATCCTAGTAACGGATAGGACAGAAAATCAAGGTCCGTCGCGGTAGCTGCAAGCATTGGTCTAAATTGTGTCATAGGGGCTATCTCCGAGTAGCTCTTCTGGTACGCGCTGAACACGAAATAGTGGATTTAAATTATTAGCCCAAAAGGGCCAGTCTGCGAGCGGCCGCCTAACTATCGAAGCTTGACCGGAATTGAGTACCAGGTATTCGGTAATAAAAAATCCACAGTTGCCTTTTTCCCCAGCTAATAGCTTTTCCAATAGCTCTAGCCCCCCGCTTATTTTCGAAGCTGAGACTTCTCCTTTAGCCTCCATTTCATGTAACCGCGTCAAAACATCTAAAAGCGTTTTAGACTTTATCTTATTCTCTGATTCAATTCGTGCTGCATGCTGGGCAAGCGCATAAAGCACCGCTTCATCAAAAGGTGAAGGATCCATTTCCATTCCACACTGAGCATCTAGTCGCAGCACACGAATCGCATCCGGATGCCCATTATGTTCCGCTATCTGCGCTCGAGCATACTCCAAGCCTCGTTCATAGGCCTGCCTATCTGCAATAATTTTACGTGTTTGCCGTCTACGAACCACCTGGGCGATCACCGCTCCAGACGTTAAAGCCGCAAGTAAAAACCAGCTAACTTGGTAGTCTAAGATCATGATATTTCTCCTTTAACTCCGGCGTGCAATCTCAACAGCGGCAGCACTTAGTCGTTGAGCTTTTAACTTATCCAAGTCGTACCACCATCGCGCTAAACCCATTAACTTGTTTGCTACCTTATCTGCTTCTTGACCTTTCGGCCAGTGGCTTGAGACTGCCGGCATGAATTGGGGCGCGTAGCTAGCGACAACGTCTTGAACTTCTTCATGCGTCATTTATTGAGGTCTCTAAGATAATAAAAAGGCATGAGCTATTATGCCCATGCCCTTCCTATTAGAATGCCAATATTACTCCCACCGGTCTAGCGTGTAATACATCAAAGTATCCCCGATGCAAACTTGTAGGTCTATCGGAGAGTTGTCATTAAACCGCAAACCAGCAGCATGCTGAACAGTAGGCCGTAGGGCTTCCAGCTTTTTGCTTTTTGAATATGCCTCTATCGTAGCGCGTACCGAATGCAGGTCTCCTCGAAGGCATTCCGGGAATAACGCCAGTGACTGATTGTGCTGATCTTGGCAGTCTTTGAGAACGAATAAAGCCCCGTTTCCAAAACTAGCCCATACTGGGTCTTTATCCCATCGCGCTGGAAGCTCACTTATGGCTACTACGTCAGCCCAGCTGTCACGCTCCAAGTTCCAGCGGCAGGCAAAAGACCCCTTGTCATAAAGGTACCAAGCAAATGGGTTGCGGCATTCTGCGCTGTCCCATTTTAAGATAGGCGGGGCGCTTGGATCCGTGGCTGTAGTAAAGGCACAAAAATCTCCGCGACGAGGCACCCAGGCTTTGATTTCACGGGCCAAAGGTAAAACGTCTCTGCGGAACTTTGCAAATGTCATGAAGGTTCGTTGTGGACGCTCCTCACCAAGGTTGTAAACGCTCTTCGTTGAATGTAGGTGGCCGAAAACCCCTTGAACTTTTTGCTCGTTAGATGCCCGCCAGATAGCCACCAGTTCATGCGCGGCGGCGAACCGGCGTCGCAAAGCCGAAGTCAATCCTAGTTGAGCTACAACTTTTTCCGCTTGCGCAATATTACCTGACGTGGTTCCTTCCGGCCGCATATAATTAAGCGGATTCATCCGTTGGGCGTGCCTACTAGCCACTGTTTCATAGGGCATGCCCTTCTGCAGGTCCTCCACGAGCGCCCCAAAAACAGATGCTCGTGGGGTGCACCATGCTGCTGGAGCCGTGCTGACAAGCTGCCAAATAGCGCGCTCCCTAACTTCTCCGCGCAGTCCACGCGTTTTGACAAAAGCGGTATTTAAAAACTCAGCCATCGGCAGAACTTTCTCGGACCGGTATAAAACTCCAGTTTGCAAAAGTTCGAGGGCCCGCTGTACTGTTGTGCCAGACATTATTTTAAGGGCGTTAGATAAGTGCTTGTAGCTTTCCCGCTTAACCGCCATTTGCCTATTAGCATCATACTCAGTACGCGCCGGAGGTAATACACAGTCAACAGCAGTCCATAGATGCTCGAATCCGCCTGCTTCCGGAAGGCCCCATGTTTCAGTATGCCAGCTAAACTGATCTTCAATCTGAGCAAGTACTGCCGCACGGTTTAATCGACGAAGGGTTTCTCGATAATTATGGTTAAGGGGTAGAGCCGCGTTATTCCACAAAGCTGACTTCACTTTACCCGTATCAGATATAGTAACTAGCGCGCCATACCGTTCAATAAAATTCCTACAGCAACTGCAATTATGATACTGCCGCTCGAACGGATCTTCAAAAGAATCTAGGTAAACATCAAACAGCCCTACTACGGGGCGAGTACGAAATAGCACTCCTTGCGTCGCAATAAGGCTTTGCTGCAATTGGCTGCGGATAACAGGAATGAGATTGTGAAAAGATCCACCGTAACTATCTATTGCTTGATACATATTTTCTCCTACCCGGTGCGCCAAGCCGGGGTAAAATAAAAAGGCGACGGTCACAATATACCGCCACCTTTCTAGATATTAAACCAATACTCTAGTTGGGACTACTCACAACTACGGCGCCCTGTCTCCGGGTCGATAGTGCATGACGCCGCTTCTTCTTGTGGCTTACCGGTGTCCTCATCTTTTGCAACAATGACGCCACTGCGTTTACCGTCAGCCCTATAGGTAGTTATCCCTTTGCATCCCAAAGCCCAAGCGTTGTCATAAATCTGCTTAAACTCTTCCCAGTTTACTCTAGAATCAACATTGCAAGTCTTAGATACTGCAGAATCAACAAATTCAGACGCTACGGCAAGCACTGCGACATGTTCGGCCACGGTTACTTCTGACGATCTACGCCCGCGGACCCCGAACACCCTCACCCCGTAGTCTTCAATCAACTCTTTACGTGGGCCTTCGAACTCCACCACTGTCCGCTCCATACCGTAGGAAAAAACCGGCTCTAATCCGGAGCTGATATTGTCGGCGCAAAGGCTGATTGTTCCAGTGGGGGCAATGCTGGTCAAATGGGAATTGCGGATTCCATGCTCCTTAATGCTATACTGGAGTTCTTCTGGTAGAGTCTTGATAAACTCAGACTCTAAATACTTTGGAGTATAAAGTGGGAAGGCTCCTTTCTCATACGCCAGTCTAACTGACGCTTTATAGGCCCCGTCGCGCAATGTTTTCAGCACCCACTTAGTAAACGCTAAAAACCCCTTAGACCCGTATGGATACCCAATAGCCTCTCCGGCATTTGCCAGCCCAGTGACTCCAAGCCCCATTCGCCGCTTGGATTTTGCTTCTTGCTCTTGTTGTGGTAGCGGGTACCTCGCTCGATCCACCACATTGTCCATAGCTCGGACTACATGCGGGATATCTTGCTCAAATTTGTCCCAATCAAAAAGCCAGCCGCCGTCTTTAGCTTCTAAGTATCTAACTAAGTTAAAAGACCCGAGCAAACATGCCCCGAAAGGAGGCAACGGCTGTTCGCCACACGGGTTAGTAGCGGCTATTTCCTCACAGTAGCGAAGATTATTCATGCGGTTGATGGTATCAATGAAGAGCACCCCGGGCTCCGCCCAATCCCACGTTGAACGCATAACTGCATCCCAAAGTTCATGCGGATCGACTTCACGATAAACCCGCCGACCGAACTTAAGTTGAAATGGCCTGTTGTCTCGCTTGGCCTGCATAAATTCATCGGTAACAGCGATGGAGGTGTTGAACCCTCGGAGAAAATGCTCATTTTGTTTTGCATGAATGAATTCGAAAATATCCGGATGATCTATGCGCATAACTCCCATTTGCGCGCCTCGACGATGACCGGAAGACGACGTACAACGACAAACGGCGTCAAAAATCTCCATGAATGAAACTGGCCCAGAGCTGCGAGACTGGAGTTTAACGATTAAGTCCCCCTTAGGCCGCAAAGTAGAAAAGTCATAACCAATACCCCCGCCCATGCGCATGGTCGCAGCCGCTTGAGCAGCCCGCTCCATAATGGATCCTTCGCCGTCGGTATAGCTGTCCGCTATAGTGCCCGATACATAGCAATTATATGGGGTAGTATTGCGGCCACTGCCAATCGCTGATTGGATACGCCCGGCGGGCATAAACCGCATGTCTAGTAGGATATCTCGAAAAGTGTGAAAGTGCGCGTCGTTATCTTTTAGCCCAGCGGCTACACGATTCATAGCCTCTCTAAACGACTCGCCTTCTTGACGGTACTTTTGTTGATGTAATTCATCGGAAAAAGATTGAGTAGGACCTTTAGGATTAACCCCCGACTCATCACGCATTGCTCTAGCTCCAGGTATTATAGACCGAGCAATAATTTTGCCACGGCGCCGGGGCTACGCAAGCCGACAAAAAAAAGAACCCCAGCAATTTTTCAATTACTGAGGTTAATATTGACCCCTGAACCTACAAAGTGTCACCCTGACATGACAATTACATCATGTCTAAAAACAGAGTAAATAGACACCATCAAATCACGCCACAAAACCCGGTTCTACGTATGCCCGAATAACCGGAACAGGTAGCATGGTCCTACGAATCCCTTTGGCTGTCTCCATGTCGACTTCCGCCACCCACTGCTTATGGATGAGCCCATCTGAAAGAAAAATTCCCACCACCATGCATCTAGCGCCAAGGTGGTCAAAGGTAGTGCCGATAGGCATATTGGCCTTAAGCCAAGCCAAATCGGCCCGCCGGGTCGCATGCCGTTCATGCAGACGCTCTAACATTTCTTCTGTTGGCATACGGGCTAGCTGATGCCTTTTAGCCTGCTCGAGGGCTTGTGCTCGCTCCAAGGCTTTTTGCTCAGGCGTTGGCATGACATAGACCCAAGGGACAAGTTGGTCGAGATTAAGGCTTCTCATACATACCTCCAAGTAATCAATAACTGGTAGGTACATGATAACAAGGGGCCCGCTATAAAAGAACCAGTATTCATAAAATAATAAAGCCCACCAGGGGAGTGGCAGGCTCAATTATGGCGATTTCTAAGGATGCTGCCCCTGCATACCACTGCAGGCTTCTGGCCGGTGCATCTTCGGGCTAAACCCCACCCAGGGCCTTCGCATCTTATCCGCTCAAGCAGTAAAGCGGCGGGTTCCGAGCAAGCTAATGCCATTCTCTCATGGCCGTCACGTCCAATTTACAAAATTCCCGACGTTGGGTGCTAACGGGTGGTCACGACGATCCTGATACTTCCTATGCCAAACCCTGCAGAGCCCGGAAGTTACGTTAGCTTTCAGGATGAATAAATAATACCGAGACAATGATGCTGCGTAGACCACTAATCAGAAAGACCCTTGACGAATTTCTTTCCGCTTGAATCTAGCCCGGTATCGTACCTCGTCAGCGATGTGGTCTTCAGCGTCTGAGTCCGCGTCGTCGGGGTCCGCTTCGTCTCTAGGAATAGACACAAAGGTGCGAATAAACGCCGGGCAATGCTCCGCCACAACAAATAGCCCGGGTTTTTCTCTTGGCCCGGCGATAGTCTTTCCTTCCTCATCTTGATTAAGCGCTCCTTTCAACAATTTACGCAATTGCTGCCAGCCTTGTTTGCGAGACCCCGGGCCTTTGTCCGCCCGTTCCCACTTTATACCTTTCAACTGCATGTCTCTAGCGATACAATTCCCATTCTCATCATCGAATATGGAAGAATCCGCAGGTCCAGGCTTTACTCTACCTGCTAGCCCTAGTCCTATCTCTCGAAACTTGATTCCTTCTGCGATATCCGATGCGAGCATCCGCAAGCCTTCATTCTCGGCCCCTCTCTTGCATCCATACCATTCTGCAATTCTAAATAAGTCTCCTTTCACTGTGCTAATTTTACGTCCATTGGGAAGCGTTAAGTCTGTGCCGTCAGATTCAGCCCACCACCCGACAGAAAAAGGCTTAGAAGACCCCCAGTCAAAAGACCGATCAATCATCCAAGACTTTGGAACTTGAAAAGCAGGCACGCAATGGCTTCGGCTTTGCCACAAGTCATCGAACATTCCACCCGATGTGATATCCCAGCTACCTTCTAACCAAGCTGCCAATTGTGCTGGGTTAGACGCCGACGCCCTCACTCGTTGTAAATAGTCCGGGTCGGCATCAAGAAGCGCCCTATTCTCCTGAATATTTCCATGAATAGCAACCCGATCTGGTTCGCTCGGTGTGGTAATGATTCGGCCACGGGCGCTCGGTAGTTGAAATCTGGTCTTTACCCAGTTATGGCCTCGGCCGTATGGGTTTGTAGTTGCGCGCACTTTTCGAGGCATTCCTGGAATTGCCGAGCGACAGCAAGACATCATTTTTAAGTACATTTCAGGAATGGCCCAATTGGTTAACTCCTCCCAGCCTATCCATGGATAGGCATGCCCGTGATAATTGTCATAGTCCACCGGTTTTGACATATACCGCAATAAAAGCTGCTCGCCTTCCGGAAATGTCCAAACGTAATCGCTTTCGTTGAACTTAGCCCCAGGGAACCAGACTTTAAACCAAGCTTTAGACTTCGCAACGACGTCTGATAATTGCTTATAGGTCGAGCGAAAAAGAATCCCGCGCCAAGCAGCCCCATGCCCTTGTCCGATATGCTGGCAAAAATCTGCCAGCAACGCATCCGTTTTTCCTGGACCGCGTGTTCCTTCATAGAGCGTCTCAAACACCGGACTCGATAGGAAAAGAACTTGCGAGCCTGGTTGTGCCGCCCAGACTTTTGCGGTCATTTACGCTCCAATGCCTCGGCGCACTCAAGGGTTAACCCGTACCCCAAAGCCAATCTCCGCGGGTCGACGTCTTCGCCGCATCCACAAGCGCAATATCCATCTAAACGCGGCGCCCATCTAGCTAGCCTTTGCTTGTGCCGTTGCTGTTGTGCATCAATAGCATCTTGGGTATGGATAACTTCTTCTGCACTTGCACGATCAAGCGGATCAGGGTAGTAGGCAAAAGCTTCCGGCATTTCATTGCTTCCTTAGTTGATGATAAAAAAAATGCGCCTAGCATAGACGCATTAAATTATTGTGCCTCAAGTTATTCGGGAGTGTCGCCCTCATTACCGGCGTATTTCGCTTGTTGAGCTTTTGCAGCTTCCGCCCAGGCAACAGGATCGATAACTCCGGGAACAATCAAAACCCCACCGCTCGTACTCTCCACTTCTACTTTATGGTTTTCTCGGTATTTACTAGGGCGTGCGCCTCTAAGGACTAAACTCATTAACTGGTCACTGTACTTACGCACCGTCATTTGCCGCTCTTCACCGGTAACCGGGTCGATGACGTAAGTCGGCATTCCCTGATACAACACGGGCTCATCATAGCCGTCTACAGCGCGACGAATAGCCTCGGCCTCGATACGATCCGCAGCTTCCTCAATCGCAAGCTCATAGAGCGTAGAAAACCACTCAGAATCCCGACGCCAAACAACAACAGCGCCTCGGCTAACTCCTGCCGCTTTACACCCATGCATAATAATTCCGCTAATAGCGAAAGCTCGCAAAAACCGGCATTGGCGATCAAGATGCACGCGCTTAGTTATAGAGACTCGCTCCAACTCCCATTCCACTAATTGAAGCTCTGAAACAGGGCCGCGATTGTAGAGGAATTCTTTTTCTTCGTCGGTTAGCGCTTTGATAGTCATCACGACTTCCTCAACCTATATTGATTGATCGATGGTAGCGTTGGGATAGAATTATGTAAGCCAACGTGCTGGCAGTGGAGCCCTCGTGCGCGGCCACGGCCTCAACGTTGGCTTGCACAAAGCAGGCGAAAAGGATAGGCGAAAAGGATAGGCGAAAAGGATAGGCGAAAAGGATAGGCGAAAAGGATAGG
>WOYI010062859.1_pt1 | contig 33914 bp, 31 predicted proteins | sample 6423411 | NCBI WGS metagenome assembly WOYI01 (sample SAMN13441803, study PRJNA592873) | oil field metagenome | biome: oil field; feature: oil-well bore; material: oil-contaminated soil; isolation source: oil-contaminated soil from oil-well borehole | place: Germany: Wietze | collected 2016-10-18 ...
TAAGTCGTAACAAGGTATCCCTACGGGAACGTGGGGATGGATCACCTCCTTTCTATGGAGAAAGTGAATCGGTAAAATTTACCGATATCGTACATACAACCTAAACTAGTAAACGACTGGTATGACGTTTGGTCTGTGGCGTATTGCTTAGTTTTGAGAGATCAGTAATGATCGTCTCAAGCTTGGGTCATTAGAGATAATGGTCCAACACTGTTCTTTGAAAACTAGATATTATAATTAACATGTTCTTTCTGTTAATGTCGCGATTTCATCTAAAGTTGAGATTGCGATCAACAAAATTTAAACAAAACAAAGCCAAAATTTTACGAAGTTAAGTTAATAAGGGCGTACAGTGAATGCCTTGGCACTAGAAGTCGATGAAGGACGCGACTACCTGCGAAAAGCGATGGGGAGCTGGAAGTAAGCTTTGATCCGTCGATATCCGAATGGGGCAACCTAGCACGAGTCATGTCGTGCTGTGCCATGATGAATCCATAGTCATGGTCACGAGACACCTGGGGAATTGAAACATCTTAGTACCCAGAGGAAAAGAAAGATTATATCGATTCCGTCAGTAGCGGCGAGCGAAAGCGGAACAGCCTAAACCAACCTTAGGGTTGGGGTTCGGGCCACAATGTGAGATCACACATCACAGTCAAACGGTTTGGGAAAGCCGGCCATAGCGGGTGATAGCCCCGTAGATAAACTGATGTGTGGCTCTAGTGAGTCCCAGAGTACGGCGGGGCACGTGAAACCCTGTCGGAACGCGCGCAGACCACTGCGTAAGGCTAAATACTAACTAGTGACCGATAGTGAACCAGTACCGTGAGGGAAAGGTGAAAAGAACCCCGGGAGGGGAGTGAAAAGACTCTGAAACTGTATGCCTACAAAAAGTCAAAGGCCGTTAAAGGCTGATGGCGTGCCTATTGAAGAATGAGCCGGCGAGTTATGATGTCGTGCAAGGTTAAGTCGAAGAGACGGAGCCGTAGTGAAAGCGAGCCTAAATCGGGCTTAAGTACGACAGCATAGACCCGAAACCCGACGATCTATCCATGATCAGGTTGAAGGTGGGGTAAAACCTACTGGAGGACCGAACCGACGTTCGTTGAAACGCCCGCGGATGAATTGTGGATAGGGGAGAAATTCCAATCGAGTTGGGAGATAGCTGGTTCTCCCCGAAATAGCTTTAGGGCTAGCGTCTAATATAGTTGGTGGAGGTAGAGCACTGAATGTGAAATGGCCGTGATTAACGGTACTGATCATAATCAAACTCCGAATGCCATCAATGTTAGTTAGGCAGTCAGTCTGTGGGAGATAAGTTCCATGGACAAAAGGGAAACAGCCCAGACCGTCAAATAAGGTCCCTAAATTCATGCTAAGTGTGAAAGGATGTGGAGATGCTCAGACAACTAGGATGTTCGCTTAGAAGCAGCAAACATTTAAAGAGTGCGTAACAGCTCACTAGTCGAGTGCCTCCGCGCCGAAGATTTACCGGGGCTAAGCATGATACCGAATTTACGGATTTAATGTTTCATTAAGTGGTAGGGGAGCGTTCCATTTGCGGTGAAGCCATACCGAGAGGAGTGGTGGAGCGGATGGAAGTGAGTATGCCGGTGTAAGTAACGAATATGGGTGAGAATCCCATACACCGATTGACTAAGGTTTCCTGGGGAAGGTTCGTCCACCCAGGGTTAGGCGGGACCTAAGGCCAGGCCGAAAGGCGTAGCCGATGGACAGCAGGTTGATATTCCTGCCCCCGTGCATATGCGATGTAGTGACAGAGACGGTTAACTGATCCGGTTATTGGATTCCGGTCCAAGCGAGGTACCTGTGTCATAGGCAAATCCGTGACACTTAAGGGGAAGGCGTGATGGGGAGTGAATGGGGCAACCCTAGTAACGAAGTCAGTGATACCAGCTCTCAAGAAAAGCTGCTAGCTTAAGTATGCGCGGCCTGTACCGAGAACGGACACACGTGGTCAAGGCGAGTAGCCTAAGGTGAGCGAGATAACTGTTGTTAAGGAACTCTGCAAAATTGCTTCGTAAGTTCGCAAGAAGAAGCGCTCCAGCAATGGAGCCGCAGTGAAGAGGCCCAGGTAACTGTTTAACAAAAACACAGCTCTATGCTAAGTCGCAAGACGATGTATATGGGGTGATGCCTGCCCAGTGCTGGAAGGTTAAAAGGAGAGGTTAGCCGCAAGGCGAAGCTTTGATCTGAAGCCCCAGTGAACGGCGGCCGTAACTATAACGGTCCTAAGGTAGCGAAATTCCTTGTCAGGTAAGTTCTGACGCGCACGAATGGTATAATAATCTGGGCGCTGTCTCGACAGCAGACTCGGTGAAATCTTAATACCTGTGAAGATGCAGGTTACCCGCGACTAGACGGAAAGACCCCATGGAGCTTTACTGTAACTTAATATTGGATAGTTGCAAATCATGTACAGGATAGGTGGGAGGCTGTGAAGCCGGGGCGTTAGCCTCGGTGGAGCCAATCTTGGGATACCACTCTTGATTTGTGACTATTCTAACTTACACCCTCACCGGGTGGAGGACAGTGTTAGGCGGGCAGTTTGACTGGGGCGGTCGCCTCCCAAAATGTAACGGAGGCGCCCCAAGGTATCCTCAGCACGGTTGGAAATCGTGCGTCGAGTGCAAAGGCATAAGGATGCTTGACTGTGAGACTTACAAGTCGAACAGGGACGAAAGTCGGGCTTAGTGATCTGGCGGTGCCGAGTGGAAGGGCCGTCACTTAACGGATAAAAGCTACCCTGGGGATAACAGGCTGATCGCGTCCAAGAGTTCACATCGACGACGCGGTTTGGCACCTCGATGTCGGCTCATCACATCCTGGAGGGGAAGTACCTTCCAAGGGTTTGGCTGTTCGCCAATTAAAGTGGTACGCGAGCTGGGTTCAAAACGTCGTGAGACAGTTTGGTCCCTATCTGTCGTGGGCGCAAGAAGTTTGAGAGGACCTGTCCCTAGTACGAGAGGACCGGGATGGACATAGCGCTGGTGCACCAGTTGTCACGCCAGTGGCACGGCTGGGTAGCTACCTATGGAATGGATAAACGCTGAAAGCATATAAGCGTGAAGCCAACCTCAAGATGAGACTTCTCATTCGCAAGAAGTAAGACCCCTAGTAAGTGACTAGGTTGATAGGTCGGAGATGTAAGTGCAGCGATGCATTCAGTCGACCGATACTAATAGGTCGAGGACTTAATTTCATTAAGTTTTCTAACGAAAATAATCAAAAAATAAAATTCGGGTAATGTCAGAAAGACGTGTAAAGAAATAGTATCTAGTTTTCAGGGAACATCCCTGGAGAAAAAGTCTGGTGGCGATGGCGCGGTGGTCACACCTGTTCCCATCCCGAACACAGAAGTTAAGCACCGTAGTGGCGAAGGTATCCGTTGGAGAGAATAGCGAGCCGCCGGGCTTTTTCTTTTTATGTCCTTCTTTTTCTCCCTTGCCCGTAGGGCACTGGGGATAAAATATGGCAAACACTAATGATCTATAGTATAATGAGCGAGACCAAATCCCGAAAAAATAACAGGAAAAACGCATGGTAATTGATAAGAAAACAAAATTTGGTGGCATCAATATCACATTGGAAGCGATTGGCGCTGTGGCTGGCTCGGCCGCCACGGAATGCTATGGCGTTGTCGGATTAGCCGCTAAAAACTCATTACGCGAAAATATTGCCAATTTATTGAAAGAAGATGCCTATTACAAAGGAGTCATTCCCCATAAAGATAAGGACGATTATAGTGTCGATCTTTACATTATTGTTGCCTATGGTGTCAAAATCACCGAAGTCGTTAGTGAAGTCCAAAAAAAAGTTAAATATGTGCTCGAAAAAACGTTTGATATCAAATTCAAAGCTGTCAACGTATTCGTTCAAGGACTAAAAACGATTTAAGCCAACACTTTAGGAGTTAATGCATGAAAACAATTAATGGGTATGATCTAAAAAAGATGATCATTTCCGGTGCTAATCAGTTGTATAACTATTATCCGGAAGTCGATGCCCTGAACGTATTTCCTGTTCCCGATGGCGACACCGGCATGAACATGAATTTAACGATGTCGAGCGGCGCTAAAGAAGTCGCCAATCGAAATGATGAAGATATATATGAAATCGCTCGTGCTTTTTCCAAAGGTTTGCTGATGGGTGCGCGAGGAAATTCGGGAGTTATCACCAGCCAAATTTTCCGTGGTTTTGCCCAAGCATTAGAAGGCAAATCTTCGATTAACGCCGTTGAATTCGCTGAAGCTTGGAATTTGGGACGCGAAGTCGCTTATAAAGCCGTTATGCGTCCAGTTGAAGGCACAATTTTAACGGTAGTCCGCGAAGCAAGCACTGCTTTACTTGATCAAGTTGATGAATCTTGGCAAGTAGAGGGCGCCCTTGATTTTATGCTATCAGAAGCGCGCGAGTCTTTAAAGCGTACCCCGGATTTACTTCCTATTTTAAAAGAAGTTGGCGTCGTTGATAGCGGTGGCGCTGGGCTGGTACGCATTTTAGAAGGTTTTGTTAGCGCCCTTTACGATAAGGTGATTGAAAAGAACCAAGCAACGGCGTTTGAAGAGCCACGCGAAGCCGCTGGCGCAATGATGGAAGCCGAAGAGTTTGGCTATTGTACCGAATTCATTTTACGCGTTGGGGCCGGTGAATCCGAGAAAAAACCTTTTGTGGAAAAGCGGTTTAGCAATGTCCTTAACAGCCATGGAAATTCTATCGTTTTAGTGCGCGATGAGGATATCATCAAAGTTCATATCCACACCCTGATTCCAGGGCATATACTTAACTATGCTCAACAATTTGGCGAATTTGTCACGCTTAAAATTGAAAATATGTCGGAGCAACATACGCATTTATCAGAAAATAGCAAATTAAAAGACGTCAAACATCCCCACGAGAGTTTCTATCATGAAGCTGCAATTGATGAAGAAAAAGACTATGCGTTAATTGCCGTGGCCGCCGGAGCCGGTCTCGAAGCGATGTTTAAGGAATTACGTGTCGATTATATTATCAGCGGTGGTCAAACGATGAATCCGGCCACTGAGGATTTTGTGTCAGCGATTAAAAAGATTAAAGCAAAACACATTTTTATTCTTCCAAATAATCCCAATATTATCCTCGCCGCCAATCAAGCGGTGGAAGTGCTTGGCGGCGATTATAGCGTCCATGTCATCCCTTCAAATACGATTCCTCAAGGATTAGTGTCTTGCATGATGTTCAATCCCGAAGCTAAACTTCAAGAAAACATTCAAGAAATGACTAACGCGTTGGGTTCGGTTCAATCGGGAGCGATTACCTTCTCGATTAAGGATACCGCCATCGATGGCATCGAAATTAAGAAAGACGATTATATGGCGATTGCGAATAAAAAAATCGTCGCCGCTCATAAGGATATGTTTAAGACGGCGGAGCAGCTTCTCGAAACTATGATTGATGAAATGACAAGTATTGTCACGATTATCGTTGGCGAAGGTGTCGATATGAAGAAAGTCGCCAAGTTAGGCGAAAAATTCGAAGCCAAATTTGGCGATGTCGAATTTGATATTCGTCAAGGCGATCAACCGGTCTATTCATTCCTCATCGGCGTGGAATAAATTCTTAATTCACATATTAAAGGGGCCTTGCCCCTTTTTATTTTGCTATTATAAAGTAATGAAACTTTCCAAATCCACAAAATTAAATGATGCCCTGCTACAAATGGGATTGCGTTCTCCGATTGAAGTCATCAATCATCTTCCGTATCGGTACGATGATTATTCTCTTACTCCTGAAGTTGGATTGAGCCACGGAAAAAGACTAGTCTTGTTTGGAACAGTGATTACCGCTCCCATCATCAATTTTGCGGGGCGGTTTAAAATAATCACCTTTAATTTTAAAAGTAATGGCCACAACATATACCGCGTAACCGCGTTTAATCGGCCATATTTAAGAAGCGCGATTCGCATGGGGGGCCAATACACCATCATCGCAACTTACGACCGTTTAAAGCAAGGCCTAAATTTTATCGCCTTTAAGCACGGGGCCATTAAAGAAGAAGATATTATTAAGCCAATATATTCACTGATTAGTTCAATCGATCAACATGTATTTCATCGTCTTGTGAGGCGCTTATTTAATGAAGCGGTTCCTTTCGTAGAAGATATTATTCCGATTTATTTACAGCAAAAGTATCGCTTATTACCTAAAGTTAATTCCTTAAAATTGGCGCATTTTCCAACTTCTTTTGATGATGTGCGCCAATCATTGCGTACATTAAAATATGAAGAAGCACTTCTTTTCAGCTTAAAAACCCTGCTAATTAGGCGTCAAAATCAATTATTGACTAAATCTAGTAAACCCGCGATCAATTTGTTGATGATCAATGATTTTGTGAAACGGTTGCCTTTTAAGCTGAGCCATGATCAGCTCGATGCGGTGCGTGACATCATCAATGACATGAATAAAGCGCCATTAATGTATCGTCTTTTACAAGGTGATGTTGGGAGTGGCAAGACGGTCGTTGCCTCAATTGCTTTATATGCTAATTATCTGCGAAAGGATCAAGGAGCGCTGATGGCGCCAACCGATGCTCTAGCCAAACAGCATTTTCTGACGCTAAACGATTTTTTTAAGGGGATAGGCGTGCAAATCGGTCTTCTGGTTGGATCAAAGTCACGGAAGGAACGCGACATAATTAAGGAGATGTTACTTGATGGTGTCCTTGATATTGTGGTGGGCACCCATGCATTGTTTTCTGAAGATGTCGTTTATCAATCACTTGGATTAGCCATCATCGATGAGCAACATCGATTCGGGGTTAATCAAAGAAGTCTTTTGTCTAACAAAGGAACGCGCGCCGACTTGTTGCTAATGAGCGCCACTCCCATTCCCCGCACCCTTGCTTTGACGCTATATAGCGATTTAGACATCACCACGATTAAACAATTTCCATTTTTGAAACGCCATGTTACGACGTCCATCCATAAATCCGATGACCGACTAATCCATGAATTAATTAAGCAATCACTAAGAGACAAACGGCGTATATTTATCGTTGCCCCGTTAATTGATGAAGGTGAGATTACTTCATTCACAGTCGAAACATTGTTTGACCAATATGAGCAAACTTATCCCGGACTCGTGAGCCTTTTGCATGGTCGCCTTGGAAGTGAAGATAAAGATCAGTCACTTGATGATTTTACTTCGGGACGCACCCCCATCCTTGTTTCTACAACGGTAATTGAAGTGGGAATCGATGTTCCTTCTGCGGATTTGATGATCGTATATGACGCCGAGCGCTTCGGTCTTGCTTCTCTTCATCAACTTCGGGGAAGAATTGGGCGCGATGGAAGTGCTGCCAGGTTCATGTTAGTCACCGATATCGAACTTCCTGATGAGCATGCCCGATTAAAGGTTCTAATCGAATCTAATGATGGTTTTTACATCGCGGAACAAGATCTTAAATTTAGGGGGCCAGGCGAACTGGCGGGCCAACGGCAAGCCGGGATGCCCAATTTTGCTTTTATCAACTTATATCAAGATCATAAAATGCTTGAATATGCTCGGATGGATGCCATCGAGATACTTTCCAAAGAGGACCAGTCTTCAAAAAAAATAATTGAAGTGGCATCGAAAAATCTAGATAGTACTCCTTATGCCTAAATATATTCATTTGAATTATCAAAAGAACACTTGTATGGTATATTTAGGTCAATATTAACTAGATAAATATTCACTAAAGAAGAAGGAAACTTATGAAAACAATCGTCGTTGATATGATGGGATCAGATAATGGGGTCAGCGCCACCATTGATGGTGTGCAACAATTTTTCTCTCGGAATAATGGTGCTAAACTTATTCTTGTCGGTGATCCATTGCAATTAGCGCCACTAAAAGACCAATGTGAAATTATTCCTTCCACCGACATCGTGCCGATGGAAGCGGGTGCCATGGATGTCATGAGGTTAAAAAACTCCTCGATGCTCGTGGCAATCAATACATGCATCGAACGCCAGGCTGATGCCATCGTCAGTGCTGGTTCCACAGGCGGATTTTTAAGTGCCACAACACTGAAACTTAAATTAATTCCTGGGGTGGAACGAGCGGCTCTTATGAGCCCATTCCCAACCGCAATCAGAGGCAAAAAAGCAACCGTGCTTGATATCGGCGCAAATAATGAAAATACGCCAACCCAAATTGTCCAGTTTGCCAAGATGGGTAGCATTTTTGCAAAACGCATTTATAACATCGATACCCCGAAAATATATTTGTTATCAAATGGCGTCGAAGAGAAAAAAGGCACTCCCGAATTAAAAGAAGCCCACCAAATATTAAAACAATTGAAGTATCCTGGATTCATGGGTAATATCGAAGCCCGCGAAGCGTTAAATGGCGAAGCCGATGTCATTGTTAGCGGTGGATTTGCCGGAAATATCTTCTTAAAAGGAAGCGAAGGTATTTTAGTTTTGATGAATAACCTAATCAAAAAGGCCTTCAAACGTAATATTTTTACAAAAATTGGTTATCTGCTTTCCAAAAAGGGATTCGAAGATATGAAGACTTCACTCAATTATAAAACCTATGGCGGTGCGACGCTTTTAGGGGTCGATGGAGTCGTGGTCAAAGCCCATGGTAGCAGCGATGGGTTTAGCTTCTCATATGCCCTTGAAGTCGCTTTCAAGATGGCTGAGGCTGATGTTGTCACCCTCATAAAAGAAGGATTGCAAGATGGTGCCAATTACTAATTTATTAGCAAAATTTGCAATAAAACCAAAAAAGATTGCGTTATACGAACTGGCGATTACCCATCCGTCATACCATGCGGATTCGCGGGAAAAAGGCGGGGATTATGAACGGCTCGAATTTGTGGGAGACGCCATTGTTTCGATGGTCGTCGCAGAACTCATCTTTAAAGAGCACCCTGAATTTGATCAAGGCGAAATGTCCAAAACACGCGCCAAACTCGTTCAAACGGATAACCTCTTTAAAATTGCCAAAGATTTACAATTAGCCGATTATATTCGTAGCGGTCATTCAATCGCTCAAGAAATTATCGCCACATCAAAGAAAATATTAGAAGATGTGTTTGAAGCATTGATGGGCGCAATTTATATCGACCAAGGTTTTAAAATTGCCCATCGGATTATCAAAGATTTGTTTATAAAATCCGTCATTGATATCGATGTTGATTTGTTAACCGATTATAAGACGCAACTGCAAGAAGCGATTCAAGCCGAGCATCGCGAATCGGTGGTTTACACGATTGAAGAAGAATCAGGACCTTCCCACGATCGCCACTTTATCGTTAATGTGTCTTTTTCGGGTACGATTCTCGGGCGTGGACAAGGATCAAGCAAAAAGATGGCCGAACAACAAGCGGCGCATGACGCGCTAAAGAAAAAGGCTGTTTGATGGGACTACTTGCTTTTCTAAAGCAAAAAATGACCGGAAAGTCGAAAGCGGTCAAGGAAAAATATGTCGTTGGACTCGCCAAAAGCCGCGCAAATTTTTCTTCAAGGCTAAATATATTATCGACACGGTATTCGCGCATTAATGGCCAGTATTTTCAGGAAGTCGAAGACATCTTAATCGAAGCCGATATTGGTATTAAACTTGTTGATGATATTATCACGGCGACAAAAGCCGCCAGTGTCGAACAAGGGATTAGCGATCCTAAACTTATTAATGAGATGTTAGTTGATAAAATGTTTATCGGCTATGTTCAAAGTGGCAAGGATATAAAAATTGAAATCACTTTTAATCGTGAAAGACCGACAATTGCTTTAATCGTGGGGGTTAATGGTGGGGGCAAGACAACGACTATCGCCAAGTTAGCGTATCGGTATCAAGCCCAGGGAAAACGCGTTTTGCTCGTGGCGGGTGATACGTTTAGAGCCGGCGCTCAAGAGCAATTGCAAGTTTGGGCAACACGCCTTAACTGCGACATTGTCAAAGGTAACGATGGGGAAGATCCTTCGGCTGTTACTTATCGTGGCATGGATATCGCCCAAAAGGGCCATTATGATCTTGTGATCGTGGATACGGCGGGAAGATTGCAATCAAAAGCCAATTTAATGGCGGAACTATCTAAGGTAAGGCGCACCATTGCGCGTTTCTTTGAAACGGCTCCCGATGAAGTTTTCCTAGTCATCGATGCCACCACTGGTCAAAACGGAGTGTTTCAAGCCCAAGCGTTTGCGGAAGCGACCGGCTTAACAGGTGTTATAATTACGAAAATGGATGGTACATCAAAAGGTGGTATCATTTTAGCGATACGTGATCAAATCGGGATTCCCGTTAGGTTCATTGGCCTAGGCGAGAAGCTGACCGATTTAGATGAATTTGACATTGAATCGTATTTGTATGGTTTGTGTATAGGAGAAGATTAATGGGATTTCTTAGAACCTTACTATTATTTATCTTAGTGGATATGACGGTTACTTTTATATTGCGATTATTAAATGTGCCATATTTTATTATTGATATCGTCGTCGCCTTTATCATGGCCTTCATTTTTGCTTTTATCCGCCATGACCGGCGCTTAGGACCATTTTATAAAGACATGATGTTTCACCGTAACTTCGCGATGTTATTTATCGTCTTGTTAATGATTTCTTATGTCATGGGTTATTTATTATGAACTCGATTAATCGTTACACCGAAACGGGGCGCTTATTAGAAAAATATGGGGCCTTGTTAACATATCATCAACTACAAGTGATGGAGCAATATTATTTTTACGATTTAACGATGGCGGAAGTGGCTGAAGAACAAAAAATATCCCGAAGCGCCGTGAGCGAAATCATTAAATTAACTACCGAAAAGCTAGTGGAATACGAAGAAAAATTGCATTTGCTGCAACTAGAGATGGAAATTTTGCCACTGCTCGAGTCATTAGCTTTAAATTCACAAAGCGACAAACAAGACATTATTAACCGCATTAAGGAACGCGTGAAACATGGCATTTGAATCATTAACGGAAAAACTATCACTAATTCTAAAACGATTACGCGGGCAGTCGCGTCTAACGGAAGCGAACATGGACGCCATGCTTCAGGAGGTAAGGGCCGCTCTTTTAGAAGCGGACGTCAATCTTAAAGTCGTCCGAGAATTTTTAAACAAGATTAAGCAAGATGCGGTTGGTCAGCAAGTATTTGGCACTCTTAATCCGAGCCAAACATTAGTGAAAATCGTCCGAGAACGATTGATTGAATTGTTAGGCGCCGAAGCTTCATTACTCACATTTGAAAAAAGTGGCCCCACGTTTATGATGGTGGCCGGTCTTCAAGGAACTGGTAAGACTACCAGTGTTGCCAAACTTGCTAAATTATTTAAAGAAAAACAACAAAAGAAAGTATTGCTTGTGGGCGCCGATATTTATCGTCCCGCGGCGATTGACCAACTAGAAACGCTGGCAAAAGAAGTCGAAGTTGCTTTTTATAGCAATCGATCAACGACTAAAGTTCTTGATATTATCGATGAAGCGAAAAAGTTAGCCGCGCAAGAAAAATACGATGTCGTTTTGATTGATACCGCTGGTCGTTTATCAATTGATGAACGCTTAATGGAAGAACTAGAGTTAATCGGAAAGCACGTATCTTTAAAAGAAACCCTTTTAGTGGTCGATGCGATGAGCGGTCAAGATGCTTATAACGTCGCTAAGATTTTCCATGAACGGCTAAATTTAACGGGATTAATCATGACTAAGCTCGATGGCGATGCTCGTGGCGGCGCCGCTTTATCGATTCGTCATTTAACTGGGTTAGCGATAAAAGTCGTCGGTATCGGTGAAAAAATCGATGATTTAGAAATGTTTTATCCCGAACGCATGGCTGACCGCATCTTGGGCATGGGCGATGTCGTTACGCTCATCGAAAAAGCCAAAGAAAACATCGATGAGAAAGAATCGAAACGAGCTATCGATAAGATGATGAGCGGTCGCTTTGACCTTAATGATATGCTGTCTCAAATGAGGCAAGTGCAAAAACTTGGTTCGTTAGGTGGCGTTTTAAAGATGCTTCCAGGCATGCCCAAAATTAGCGAAGAGCAACAAGCGGCGGCCGAACGAGAAATGCGAAATTTTGAAGCGATCATTAACTCAATGACTCCTGAAGAACGTCACAATCCCGATATATTAAGAAATTCGCGCAAAATGCGAATTGCCAAAGGATCAGGAAAGTCGAGCGCGGATATCAATCGTGTCATAAAAAAATACGAGCAAACGCGGGAGATGATGCGCATGCTCGGTGGTAGCAAAGGTAAGATGCCTGGAGGAATGGGCGGTTTCCCCTTCGGTCGTTAAATAAAACTTAAAATAATCGTAAGCGTGCCAATGGCAACTAGGTAAATGGCAAAATATTTTGCTTGGCTGTAGTGGAATTTTTTGAAGATGAATAGTAGCGCCAAATATGTAAATATGAAAGCGGCCATCATCGCTAACGAAAAATAAACTAGCAAACTAGTTTCGGTGTCAACGATTAAAGAAATATCACCAAGGCTTAATACAAAACTTCCCAAGGCGATTGGAATAAACAATAGGAAAGCAAATTTCTTGGCGGGCTCTTCTTTCAATCCGCTTAGTTTGGCTCCCGTAATGGTGATGCCTGAACGTGATACACCTGGCAATATGCCAATCGCTTGAAACAATCCCGCAGTAAGCACGTGTTTCCATGAAACTGTTTCATCTTGATTGTTTCCTATTAAAGGCCATAAGAATAGAATCGTCGCCGTGACTAAAAATCCAATGCCAACGAAAAGTAAATCGCCAAACAAACCCGCAACTAAATCCTCTAGCAAAAAGCCAATTAAAGCTGCGGGAATTGATGCCACGACTATATAAATTCCCATCCAAAACTCATTTTTGTAACGAGGGTCTTGTTTAAAGATGGATATGAAAAAGCCTTTGATGATGGAAACGATTGTTTTGAAAAAGAAAATGCTCAGCGCCAATAAAGAAGCAAAGTGAACGAATATCGCAAATAGCGCTTCTTGATCGGTATTTACATTTAAAAGGTATTGTAAAAGGGCGAGATGGCCAGAACTTGAAATGGGAAGGATTTCGGCTAATCCTTGGACAAATCCCAGCAATAAATATTTTAATGCAATAATCCAATCCATTTTGTCATTCCTTCATAAACTTATGACCATTGTTAATCGCTTCCAGAAGCCACTTCGGATGGATGCCAGCGTCGTGGTCATCGAGTAATTTTTTATCTTGTTTCGTCAATTTGTATTTTGCAAATAAGTCGGGCCGGAGCTCACGTGTAGTAACTAGTCGCATTAGGTGGCGCCACTTATTAATGGCTTCATGATGGCCGGAATATAAAAGCGAAGGCACTTTTTCACCCTCAAACTCATATGGTTCCGTGTATTGGGGATATTCTAAAAGGCCATCATCAAAACTTTCAAGATCAAGAGAAGTGGTTTCAATCGCTCCGGGAATTAGGCGGATGATGGCATCGCTAATGACCATGGCACCTAGCTCCCCGCCTGTGAGAATAAAATCGCCTAAACTTATTTGTTCATCAAAATAAGGTTCGACGCGAGCATCGATTCCTTCGTAGTGGCCACAGGCAAATAGTAGCTCGTCTTTATTTGACAAACGGTGGGCCTCCGTCTGCGTGAATGGTTTCCCCGTGGGTGCCAAAAGAACTTTATGAGTATGCTCGCTAGAAACGGCGTTCAAGGCGCTCACAAAAGGTTGGGCTTTCATCACTAAACCGGCCCCCCCTCCAATGGGTGGGGTATCGACGCGACCATACCGGTCAGTGGTGTAATCGCGAATATTTACCATGTAAAATGAAACAAGGCCTTTATCGATTGCTCGTTTGATAATCGATTGACTGGTAAAACCCGTAAACATGTCAGGAAATAATGTGAGAATCGTGATTTTCATAAAAGACCCTCAATGGGCCGAATCGTTATTGTTTTATGGTTGATGTCGACGGCAATGATAAATGAAGGAATAAAGGGAACTTGAAATGCTTTTCCCTCATTAAAAGTCTTTGCTTTTAAGATTGGGTGGGCGCCATAGTCAACGACTTCCTGGACTTTACCCAGTTCATTATTAGATTCATCAATTAGCACACAGCCAATTAAATCAACATGGAAATAAGTGTCGCCGGGCAATTTAATGTCGTCTTTTTCCGCCAGGACATACCAAGAAAAGTATGTGGTGGCGGTCGTCGCGTCGATTTCTAAAAATTTAACAAGATCCAAACCTTTATGGACGCGGTAACTGCTTACCGTGACATTTTTTTCTTCACTTGTAAGTTCATTTCTAAGTAACAAGTGATGGCCTACTTTGTAACGTTTATGTGAAAAATGTGAAAAAGAAACGATTTTTAATTCGCCTTGAACACCAAATGTATTGACAATTTGACCAACGGTTAATAATGCCATAGTGTTAGTATAAATGAAAAGAGGAGTATTTACTCCTCGCTTTCTTTAGGTTCAAATGATTCAAATTTAAGATAGATGCGTTTTCCTTCGCTTTTTCCAGCGACAGATAGGATTTCTCTTAAGGCATCGGCGACGACGCCCTTACGGCCGATCAATCGCGAAGTATCTTCACCTTCGGCGACGATGAGTAGCGTAATATCGCGTTCTGAATTACTTGGAAGCTCACGAATCATAATCGCGTCTTTGTGAACGACAAAAGGATCGACGAAAGCGTGGATAATGGCTTCGTAATCCATAAGTTACTTTCCTGATTTCTTAATTGCGAGTTTTGTTTCAGTAAACTTGGTCATGAGACCTTGTTCCGAAAATAGCGACCGGACGGTATCGCTTGGTTGTGCGCCTTGAAGTAACCATTTAAGGGCTAAAGCCTCGTCAATTACGGCTTTTTTCTCGGGTTTCGAGGGATCATAGAATCCTAATTGTTCAATATAACGACCATCGCGAGCGTATCGTGAATCAGCGGCAACGATGCGGTAGAATGGGTCCTTGTGGCGACCAACACGAGCCAAACGAATTTTAACAGCCATAAATAATCTCCTCTATTGCTAATATTGTAATCTTTTGGTGATATCTATGTCAAGTAAATTTACTTTACAAGCGCCATATAAATATCACATTTCAATTGCACATATTATTAACTTTTGTTAATATATCTAAGCGCTTGCGCTAGGAATGGTCCGCTTTCGTGTCACTACGTTATGAACATTCTGACAAAAACTAAGTATAGGAGCGTGATATTATGAACAATAATTTGGTCAAAGAAATCACTGCCACGCAACTACGAACCGATCTACCAGTATTTACATCTGGCGATACCGTTCGCGTCTACGTCCGTATCATTGAAAACAACAAGCAACGGTTACAGGCATTCGAAGGAATCGTCATGGGCCGCCGCGGCGAAGGCATTAACGCCTCGTTCACCGTTAGAAAAATTAGCGGTGGCGTCGGTGTTGATCGGACATTCCCTGTTCATGCCCCCAATGTCGCCCGTGTTGAATTGATCCGTCGTGGAAAAGTCCGCCGTAACAAGATTAATTATCTGCGGAAATTGTCTGGCAAAGCCGCCCGGATTAAAGAAATTATCAAGTAATAGTGACAACGGTTCCCCAGGGGGCCGTTTTTTTTCTTATTAAGTAATTGGATAGCGTCTATAATAAATAAATTAGGAGGTGGCGTGATGAGCAAAAAACAAGTGTCCGGCATACGGCGTTTTTTTAATGTCATGTTCCACACCTTATTTATTATCTTTATCATTTCTGGCGGGACCATCATTTTTCATAATGTGTATTACGTTCCCGTCAAAATTGTGGGCCGCTCGATGGAACCCACGCTTCAAGATTCGGAATTTGGCGTCATGGACACGAATTCGTGGCGGGTTGACCGAATTGAACGATTTGACATCGTCATTATACAACCTTCGCTGATGGTTGATAAATATATCATTAAGCGCGTCATCGGACTCCCGGGTGACCGTGTTGTATTCGATAATAATGGGGAACTATTTGTCAATAATGCCCACATAAGCCAAGATTTTATTGCGGTTGACCCCTATCGCCTAGCGACGTGTCCGTCGACCACAAGTATTGGCTGCTTTTCGCCAATCACCCTCGGAGACAATCAATATTACGTGCTTGGAGATAATCGCGGCAACTCCTATGACTCACGCGCCATAGGACCATTTGACATTGAAAACATCGTTGGTGTATTGTTCGCGATTGAAGGCGTCTGCCTTAATGGAGAGACAATTAGCGAAGCTGGTGTCGCGCTACAATCATGCGCCGTGCGAACATATCGGTGGCCAACCTTCTACTAATGAATATGAAACAAGATAATATCCATTGGTATCCCGGCCATATGGCCGTGGCCACACGCGAAATACGCAAAGGCTTAAAAATCGTCGATATGATTATTGAACTTATTGACGCCCGGGCGCCCATTAGTTCGCGACATCCATTTTTAGCTAATTATGATGGCAATAAGTTACATCTGATCATCATGACCAAAACCGATCTCGCCGATCCGTATGTGACTGTCCACTGGGAAGCTTATTTTGAGGAACGGCGCATGCCGATACTGGCCCTCAATGTACTTGAAAAAAATTCGGCGGCGACTATCGTCAAAAAAGCACTTGAAATTGGGCACGTGGTCTTTGAAAAACAAATTGCTAAAGGCATGCGACCACAGCCCTTGCGTGCGATGGTCATTGGTATTCCTAATGTTGGCAAATCGACATTGATCAACCGTTTAGCCAAACGTAAAGCGGCGGTTGTCGAAGACCGGCCAGGGGTGACACGGGCGCCACAATGGATTAAGCCAAATGATAAGATTTGGTTATTAGACACTCCAGGAGTGTTGCCGATGAATTACGAACATAAATTAACTTCGACCCATTTAGCGGCAATTGGGGCCATCAAGCGCGATGTCTTACCACTTGAGTCATTGACCAGTTATATTTATAAATATGTAAAAAGCAATTATCCCAAATTACTCTTTAAATATTTACAAACTGACGCTTTCAATGATTATGATTCATTTATTAATGCGGTCGGACTCCGTTTTGGCTTAATGAATCAAGGCATTATCGCGCGAGAACAAGCAATCAATCGCTTTTATGATGATTTTAAAGCTGGCACGATCGGCCGTGTTTCCCTTGAGGTGGCTTACTAGTGGCGCTTGTTTATCATTTAAAAGAAGAGTTTGCTTCTTATGAGTTAATGGCCGGCATCGATGAAGCTGGGCGTGGTCCGTGGGCGGGACCTGTGGTCGCCGCGGCGGTCATTTTTAAAAAAGGGTACTATAATGATGCCATCGATGATTCTAAAAAGTTGACGGCCCATAAAAGAGACCAGTTATTTGATATCATTGTCAAAGATTCGCTTTCGATTGGAATCGGGATTGTATCCGCTGAAGTCATCGATAAGATAAATATTCTTCAAGCAACCAAATTAGCGATGCGCAAGGCGATTGATAATTTATCGATTAAACCCGCGTTTTTGCTAATTGATGCCCTGAAGCTTGATGGAGTAGCGCTACCCCAGTTAGGTTTGATTCATGGCGATGCCCTAGCGCTACCAATCGCCGCCGCATCTATTATTGCGAAAGTCACACGTGATCGAATCATGGTTAAGATTCATCATGAGCACCCGATTTATCGGTTTGACCTTCATAAGGGTTATGGGACGAAACTTCATCACAACATGATTTTGACTCATGGAGCAATTAAGGGAATCCATCGAATGTCCTTCCGACCCATTAAAAATCTTTAGTTCGTCAGTGCATAAAAATAAGCTCACCATCCTATTTATATATAAATGAGGTGGTTATTTTGATTAAAGGGCGCGATATTATAATTCATTTGGCCGTCAAGTATTCCGGTGATTGGAATAAAATTTATGGGGCGATAAAGGAAAAGGAACCGGCTTCGCGAGAAGAAATCGAAGCTTCGTTGGCCATGGTCAAATCACAAGCGATGACCATTATTGATGAGGATTATCCCGAGGCCTTAAAGAAAATATATAAACCGCCGTTTGTTCTTTTTTATTATGGCGAAAAAGCATTATGGAACTATGATCATAACATCCTGGCGGTGATTGGCAGTCGTCAACCTTCCAATTACGGGGTGACGATGACACGGTCAATTGTTACATCGCTCGTGGAAGAGCACGTAATGATTGTGTCGGGGTTGGCAAAGGGCATTGACCACATTGCCCATGACACGGCCATCCAGCATGGGGGAAAGACGATCGCCGTCTTAGGAAGTGGCATTGATCGGCCATATCCCAGCGAAACAAAAGATACTTATGAGGTAATGAAACGTCAGCAACTCGTGGTAAGTGAATATCCGGGGCTCGTCGAACCAAACAAGGATAACTTTCCGTGGCGTAATCGCATCATTGCCGGTTTATCGGAAGCTGTCTTTGTAAGTGAAGCTAAAAAGCGGAGCGGTACCTTGATAACAGTTGGTTATGCTCTATATTTAGGAAAGGATGTATTCGTATTGCCGCATCCTGCCAATGTTGACAACAGCGGTAACCGCCTCATCCGCGATGGCGCGATTTTGGTGGAATCGGGGCAAGATATTCTCGACGAGCTTAAGAAAACGCCCCATGAGGAAGTGCTGGATGTAGCTCCAGATCCATTGCCAAAAAATTTTATTTAATATTAAATAAAGGAAAAAGCGCAGTTTATATCAATTGACAAGCGATGAATTCAAGTGATAATTACAAAATAGAAGGAGTAGCCATGAAAAGTTTAGTTATCGTTGAATCTCCCGCCAAGCGTGACACAATTGGCAAATATCTAAAAGACGTCGAGGGTGAATACACTGTCGAGGCCTCAATTGGACATATTCGCGACTTGTCGAATACAGGAAAAGGTGGTCTTGGCGTCGATGTTGAAAACGGCTTCAAGCCATTTTATATCATCAATCCCGACAAGCGTGATGTAGTCAATAAGTTAAAGAAAGTTGCCAAAGTTAATGATGAAGTAATTATCGCGACCGACCCTGACCGGGAAGGTGAAGCGATTGGTTGGCATCTAGTGGAAGTCTTGGGGCTTGATGTGCATACGACCAAGCGTATCGAATTTCATGAAATTACACGTGAGTCCATCAAAAACGCGATGGGACAACCACGGACAATTGATCTTAATTTAAAAGCCTCCCAAGAAACGCGACGGATTATCGACCGCATCAGTGGTTTTAAACTATCGAAGTTACTACAAAAGAAAATTAAATCCCGTTCGGCTGGCCGCGTGCAATCAGTCACCCTTAAATTCATCGTCGACCGCGAACGAGAAATCGACGCCTTCGTTCCCGAAGAATATTGGACGATTGAAGCTTCACTCGAAATTGATGGAAAGACGATTCCCTTAACATTTAAGCGATTAGATGGGAAAAAGGTTGAGCTTCACACTAAAGACGATAGCGATGCCTTAGTCGCTCGGCTTGGACCCACTATTGATTTAATCGATGTTAAACAAACTGAGCGTCACAAATCACCCAAGCCACCTTTTAAAACATCAACACTACAACAAGAAGCGTTTGCAAAATTCAAATATTCGACGAAACGCACTAACGCTATCGCTAGCACATTATATGAGGGTGTCAACATCGGCACTGAAACCGTCGGCTTAATTACATACATTCGAACCGACTCGACGCGGCTATCGGAGACATTTATTAACCGCGCTCACAATTATATTAAAGAGAGATTTGGTGACGATTATATTGCTCCGCTTCGATTAGTAAAAAAAGGACTATTGGCCCAAGATGCGCATGAAGCCATTCGGCCGACGGGAAACCACCGAACCCCAGAGTCAATGGCCCCATTTCTTAAACCTGATCAATTAAAATTATATACGTTAATATATAATCGGGCGTTAGCGAGTTTGATGCCCGATAAAATCGAACAAGTGACGACCTATACTTTCGATTCCAATCGTGTCGAATTTACATCAGAAGGCGTCATCACCAAGTTTGATGGTTTTACCAAGTTATATCAATTGGGCGAAGATGAAGAAAATGTCTTGCCAGCGTTAGTTCCTCCCGCTACGTATCCGTTTAGAAACTTCAAAGGCAAGCAAAACTTCACGAAACCGCCCGCGCGCTATTCAGAAGCTAAAATCGTTGAAGAGATGGAAAAAAACGGGATTGGCCGGCCATCGACCTATAGCGCGACCATCGAAACATTAAAACAGCGCGACTATGTCACAAGCAAAGCCGGTTTTTTGACGCCTACTGATCAGGGTAAATGCACAATTTCTTATCTTGAATTGTATTTCCCGGGCTTCATCAACCCCAAGTTTACTGCCGATATGGAAAAACAACTTGACGATGTACAAGAAGGAAGCCATGCCTCTCTAGATATTTTGACAAGCTACTATCACACGCTAGAAGATGAAATTGCGAAAGCCGGAGAACCATTACCGACCGAGAACTGTGTCAAAGAATTTGGCATCTGTCCCAAATGTGGTACTGGTCACCTGATTGAGAAAAAAGGCAAGTTTGGTTCCTTTATTGCCTGTTCGAATTTTCCCAGTTGTAAATACATCCAAAAAGAACCCAAAAAAGAACCCGAAAAAGTTGGGCGTCTATGTCCGAAGTGTGGACACGAGCTGCTCATAAAACACCAAAAGAAAAATGGAAAGCCCTTTATCGCCTGTTCAAATTTTCCAACATGCACCTATATTGAATCTTTCAAACCCGCTAAAGTTGCTGAGGAATAGCTATTAATGAATCGGACGACGGCCGAATTTTTAGAATATTTGACGCATCAGCGAAAGTATCAAGAAGCGACATGTAAATCATATCAAGCAGATATCGATTGTTTTTATGCCTATCTATTGACGACCAATACATTGGATACCCAAGTTAATTTACGAACGATTCGCGATTTTTTGACAACTGAACTAGCGCGGGGCATTTCTAAACGATCATTAAAAAGGCGTTTGTCGGCGCTAAGGCATTACTATGAATTTTTGCTTGGGCAAGGATATGTGACGACGAATCCCTTTATGTTAATTGGCGCGCCTAAAGTTGGGAGCCAATTACCGCAAGTGCTATTCGTCGAACAAATTGAGTGGATTATCAAAGCTAACCGAAAGCGAACTGACGAATTAGCAATACGCGATGATGCCTTACTTGAATTACTTTATACCTCGGGACTCCGCGTCAGCGAAGTAACATCATTAACGATGCAAGATGTCGATTTTCGTGGTCGCATGATGCGAATATTTGGCAAAGGACAAAAAGAGCGGCTTGTGCCAATTTCTGAATCCGCGATCGAGATAATCAATCGCTACTTGCAAGAGTTACGCCCAAAGTTAAGTCAATTACATCCCCTTGACAGTAAATCATTCGTATTCCTATCCCATCTTGGGATGCCTTTAACAAGTCGGGGAATTCAATACATTCTCCATTCGATTGAGAAGAAGACGAGCATTTATTTAGATCTCCATCCTCACAAACTACGTCACTCATTTGCGACCCATTTACTCGAAAACGGGGCGGATTTGCGCACTATTCAAGAATTGCTCGGCCATGCTTCTATCAATACGACGCAAATATATACCCATGTTACCACGGAGTCGATGGCCAAAACTTACATGGCCGCCCATCCCCGCGCCAAACGAAAAAAGTAGGCAAAAACTGCCTTTTTGGATGTGTTCCTGATGGAACCTTTTTCATTTACAAGCAACTGCCCTTGTGCTAAAATTACTTGGCTCTATGAAATAGAGACAACACACATCGCCGATTCAACGTCCAAGTCCAGCATTGTCTGGGGGTGTTGTTAGAAACGATGGAGGTAAAAAACATAAAGGAGGATTCACCAATGAGTGAACAAGAAAAGGAAGTCGTCGTTACCCCGACTTCAGAAGAGACGATGGAAAGCATCGCTCCCAGTCCGACCGAACCGATTATTACGATGAAGAAGTTAGCCGCGGCGGGTGTCCAATATGGTCATCAAACGCGCAAATGGAATCCAAAGATGGCCCCATATATTTATGGCGCCCATAACGGCATCTACATTATCGACTTAAAGAAGACGGTCACCAAAATTGAAGAAGCCTATCTAAAACTAAAAGAAATCGTTACCGCTGGCGGCAAAGTGCTATTCGTCGGCACTAAAAAGCAAGTTCAAGAACTCGTTAAGGTTGAATCGCTGCGATCCGGCTCGTTTTATATTAACAATCGGTGGCTCGGTGGCACATTAACTAATTTTAAAACCATCCTTGGCCGCATTCGTTATCTTAAAGACTTAGAAACCCAAGAAGCCGATGGTACGCTTGAACAACTTCCGAAGAAAGAAGTCAGCTCGCTCCGCAAACTTAAAGAAAAATTACTCAAAAACCTCGAAGGCATCAAAGAAATGCGCCGCGTTCCTCAAGCGGTATTCGTCGTTGATCCGATGATCGACCATAACGCCGTTAGCGAATCCAAAAAACTTGGCATTCCCGTCTTCGGTATTATCGACACCAATGCCGATCCGGATTTAGTCGATTACCCAATTCCTGGAAATGATGACGCTGTCGGTAGTGTCCGCATGATTCTCCAAGTAATGGCCGATGCCATTGTCGAGTCAAAGGGTGGCTTCACCGAAGTCGCTTATATTAAGGAAGATGAATTCCTTGATCGTTATGCGGCTATGAAGGCTGAGACGCGCGCGGCCACCGATTCCGCTAGGACTTCAAGCTTTGCTGCTCACGTTGAAACGGCCCCTGTGGCTGAAGAAGCCAAAATCGAAGTAAAAACTGAAACTTCTGTCAAGAAGGAAAAGACGACGCGCTCTGCCAAAGCCGAGCAAGAAAAAACGGAAACCGAGGAATAATTAATGTCACAAATTATTGATTTAATTAAAGAATTAAGAGAGCGGACTGGCGCCGGCATGATGGATTGCAAGCGTGCCCTTGAGTCTAGCGACCTTGATATTTCTAAAGCGATGGATTGGCTCCGTGAAAAAGGCATTACCAAAGCCGCAAACAAAGCGACGCGCATTGCCGCTGAAGGAATCTCCCATGTAGTGGAAGATGGCGCGAAAACACTAGTCATTGAAGTTAACTGCGAAACCGACTTCGTCACCCGTAATGACGCCTTCATCCAGCTTGTCGATGCCATTGCTAAGCAAATTCTAGCAAGTGGGGAAACTAGTATCGATGCCGCTAAAACCTTAGTTGCCCCATTGATTAGTGAAGCGACGATGAAGATTGGCGAAAAGATTGACGTCCGCCGCTTTGAAGTATTTGAATCGACGGGAAGCCAAATGATTGGCTCGTATGTCCACATGAACGGCAAGATTTCCACGCTCGCTCTTATGGATGGCGTTGATAAGGCCTTCGCCGATAATATGGCGATGCACATTACTGCCAATAACCCGCGTTTTATTACAAGTAACGATATTCCCAAAGATGCCCTTGAACACGAGACAAAGATTCAACGTGAAATCGTGGCCGCCGATGAAAAACTAAAGGGTAAACCTGAAGCGGCGTTAGCGAAAATCATCGAAGGCAAAGTTAGCAAAGTATTTCGCGAGTCGACGCTGAGCGAACAGCCGTATCTCATGGATGAAACTGGCACTACCGTTGGCGCAATATTGGCGAAACAACAGGCAAGCGTCATCAAATTTGTCCGCTTCGCCGTTGGTGAAGGGATTGAAAAGCGAGTTGACAACTTCGCTGAAGAAGTCATGGCGCAAATAAAATAACACAAAAAATAACACTCTTTTGAGTGTTTTTTTTATAATGATAGAAGGAGCTATGAAAATGGATCATTATCATCGCGTTTTAATCAAATTATCGGGTGAAGCGTTAGCCGATCGCGAAGACCGCCTCATTTTAGGCGCTCAAAATCTGTTTACGGTCGCCGCAGCGATTAAGAAGATGCGCACCGAAGAAGTCCAAGTTGCCGTCGTCATTGGCGCCGGAAATATATGGCGTGGCAAGTTTGCCGATCAAATCGGCATTGATAAAGCGACAGCCGACTATATGGGCATGCTCGGGACGATTATCAACTCGATTGCGCTTCAAAGCGCGCTCGAAAACATCGGTGTACCCACACGCGTTATGACGGCTCTTGAAGTCAAGTCGGTTGCTGAACCTTATATTAGGCGTCGCGCTATTCGCCATCTTGAAAAAGGACGGGTGGTCATCTTCGCGGGCGGTACTGGCAATCCTTATTTCACAACCGATACCACAGCCAGTTTACGAGCGATGGAAATTGAAGCCGAAGTCATCTTTATCGCTAAAAACGGCGTTGATGGCGTGTATACGGCAGATCCAAGCGTATACAAAGATGCCAAGTTAATTAAAGAAATAACTTACGAAGAAATGCTTAGTCGAAATTTAAAAGTCATGGATTTAACGGCGATTTCGCTCGTCCATGACAAAAATATCGAAATCCGTGTCTTTGACATGAACGACCCGGAAAACTTTATGCGGGCGCTCCATGGCGAGAATATCGGATCAATTATTAGAAAGGGCTGATACTATGGATGAACTAACACTAGAAGCTCAAAACCACATGAAGAAGTCGATTGAAGCACTCCATGCTAACTTCAATACTTTACGGACTGGTCGCGCCAACGCGGCCCTACTTGACCGGATCGAAGTCGATTATTATGGTGACAAGATTTTGCTCAATCAAATTGCGAGCATCAGTGTCCCCGAAGCACGGCAACTTTTAATAAAACCTTATGATCGCAATGATGTCAAAGCTATCATCACCGCCATTTCCATGAGTTCAATCGGCATCAATCCGATTAACGATGGGACGTCAATTCGCTTGATGTTACCTCCTTTAACTGAAGAGAGGCGACTCGAATTAGCAAAGACTGCTAAACGCTTTGCTGATGAGGCAAAAGTCGCTATTCGCAATATTCGGCACGAACATCTCGATTTGCTGACCGATGATGAATATACCGAAGATCTTAAAAAACGGATCATCGCCGAGATTCAAAAAGTAACCGATGAGGCCGTTGAAGAAGTTGATGCTGCCTTTAAGGAAAAAGAAACGGAAATTATGACGATTTAGTCGTCTTCTTTCTTTTTATAAAAAAGAAACAATCGTTCATTGTTCGTGCCTTCATGCCCACGACTCATGTATAATAAAAGATAACCGCATGAGCACGAAATCAAAAAATAACCGACAAATCGAAAAAGAAACGCCAACTGGAGCAGTTATTTCGCATATCGCTTTCATCATGGATGGAAATGGCCGCTGGGCCAAAGCAAAGGGATGGCCACGCCACAAGGGGCACCAAGAAGGTTTTAAGCGCGTTAAAGAAATCGCATCGGCTTGCCGTGATTTGGGGATTAAGTGCATGTCGCTTTATGCCTTTTCCACCGAAAATTGGAAGCGGCCTCAAGAAGAAATTGATTTTTTATTTCACTACCTCGACAAGTTTTTGAAACAAGAATTGAAGCAACTACTCAAAGATGATTGCCGCTTTTATGTATCAGGAGATATCTCCAAACTACCCAATCATTCGCAAACGGCCATTAAACAAGTACTTGATGCGACCGCTCATTGTCAAACGTTTGCTTTAAATATTTGCCTGAATTATGGAAGCCAACAGGAAATAATTAGAGCGATTAAACAAATCGTTAGCGAATCGAAATCCGGAAAGATGGAGATTGAAGATATGACTGTCAATACATTCGAAAAATATTTATATACGGCCCCATTTCCCCCGATTGATTTATTGGTGCGAACATCAGGTGAAGTGCGGCTTAGTAATTTCATGTTGTATCAATTAGCCTATAGCGAAATGATTTTTACGAAGACGACATGGCCCGATTTTACCAAACAACAGTTATTAATTTGCCTCGAAGAATTCAAAACGCGAAACCGTCGTTATGGAGGGCTTGCTCGTGAATAAAATCACCTCAGACACTCAAAAGAAGATGTCAAACCGCATTATCATGGGCGTCATATTGACGTTAATTGGTTTACCAACGATATTTATTGGAGATTGGCTATTACTTGCCTTTACTTTCGTAGCTTTGCTTTTGGCCATTCATGAATTTACCAATGCGCGACCACATAATAAATACAAGCTCATTATTCACTTGTTCATCATGGTTATGACTGTATCTTTTGTATATTGGATTTTTGTTAAAAACAATCTTAAATCGTATGGGTTGGATCTCGCCTCGTGGAGTTTTAACACGGGATTGCAAGAATTAGAAGTGTCCACGATTGGCGTGGCCGTCACCGTCGGAGTGCTATTTTTAAGCAGTATACTCAACCAAAACTTTAAAATCGATGATGCTACTTATTTAATTACCATGGTTATTTTAATTGGATTAAGCGCACAAGCTGTTTTGTTTCTGCGCTTCTTCCCAGCCTTCTCATTTGGCGAATGGGGCATCGCTTATTCGTGGTGGCAAACGAGCTTCTTAATCATTTATGTGTTTATCGGCACATTTATGAGCGATATTGGCGCTTATTTTATCGGTTTGTTATTCGGTCGTAGCAAGATGAATCCCCGCATTTCTCCTAAAAAAACATGGGAAGGGTTCTTTGGAGGCGTCTTTTTCTCGATGATTTTTAGTCTTGCGTTTGCGCTTATCGTCAGCGCGACTGGGTATCCCATGCTCCCATTTTTAAGCCATAATGAATGGTATTGGCTTATCCTGATTTCGATCACAATGCCATTTATGGCTAATCTAGGCGATTTCCTGTTCTCAGCGATTAAACGCCATTTTGACATCAAAGACTTCTCGACCATCCTCCAAGAACATGGCGGCATTCTTGATCGCATTGATTCGCTGCTAATAACCTCACTTTATGTGGCAATTGTTGTCACCTTCATTAGCACAGGATGGAATTTCTTAGCATGACGCGGATTATCTTATTAGGCGCATCCGGATCAATCGGACGACAGACGCTCGATGTCATTGAAGCCTTTCCTCGCAAGTTTTTGCTTGTCGCTTTTTCGGTTGGGGAAAAAATCCATTTAATCGAAGGCATTTTAGCAAAACACCAAGAAGTAATGGCCATTTGTGTTAAAAACGAAGAGATTCTTCCCACATTAAGAAAAAATCACCCCGACATCACCTTTTATCATGGTGACGAAGGGCTAATCAAAATAATTGATTATTATAAGGCTGACATGGTTGTTAACGCGCTTGTCGGTTTTGTTGGCCTCGCTCCTACGATTTTTTCTCTTAAACGGGGGATTGATGTGGCGTTAGCCAATAAAGAAGCGCTCGTCGTGGGCGGACCTTTAGTGATGGAAGCCGCCAAAAGTGGCAAAAGCGCTTTAATTCCCATCGATAGCGAACATGTGGCACTTGATAAGCTTTTACGTCATGAATTACGAAGCGACGTTAAAAAAATCATTTTAACAGCAAGTGGTGGCTCCTTATATCATTACGGGCGCAGCGAGTTAAAACACGTGACTATCGACCAAGCGTTAACTCATCCTACATGGATTATGGGCCCCAAGATTACCATCGATTCTTCGACGATGATGAACAAAGGGTTTGAAATAATTGAGGCGCATTACTTATTTGATATGCCGCTTGACCAAATTGATGTCTGGCTCCATCCCACTTCAAAGATTCATAGCATGATTCAACTCGTTGATGGAACTCTGCTCGCCGACATTGGACTGAACAATATGCACATTCCAATTAGCTATGCCTTATTCCGTCGAAAACGCGTCCATCTCCCGTTTTTAAAGTATGAACCGCAACCGGAAACACTAAAAGTGTTAGAATTGAAACGCGTAAGCGAAGAACGCTTCCCAGCATTGGCTTTAGCGCGTCTTGCCCTTGCTAAAGGCGGCACGGCTCCCGCGGTTCTCAATGGAGCTAATGAAATCGCCGTGGCGTCATTTTTAAACGGATCATTGCGGTTTGATTTGATCGAAACATTAATCGAAACCGTACTAGAAGCGCATCAAGTCGTCGATCATCCAACATTAGAACAATTAATCATCGCTGATGAATGGGCGCGTAAGAACGCTCTTAAATTAGCGCAGGAGTGGCAATCATGAATATCTGGACCTTCTTACTATTTATTGTATCGCTGGGAGTCTTAATCACGATTCATGAGCTGGGCCACTTCTTAATGGCAAAAGCATTTAATGTTTATGTGAAAGAATTTTCTCTGGGATTTGGACCCGTTCTTTTTAAGTTTAACAAAGGCGAAACCCAATATTCAATTCGGGCTTTGCCCCTTGGTGGCTATGTGGCCATGTATGGGGAAGAAACGACGGAAGCCGACGCTAATATCCCCAAAGAGCGAAGTTTATTAGGCATCAAGAAACACAAACGGGCCATCGTTATGGCCGCCGGCATCGTGTTAAATTTTGTCTTGGCGTTTGTATTGTTTTTTGTATCTAATGTCGCCTTTGAGCAAAAGGAATTTCGCCGCGACGTCAATGTCTTGGCGAATAGTCCGGCCTTTAATGCCGGTTTAGTCACCAGCACGGAAGCGACACCAGTTAAAATTGATTTCGATGCCATTGATGTTGGCAATATTGCCGTCACCATTAGCGATACAACCGATGTGTATTATTTAAAGTTTGTTGGTTTTAAAACGTATGATGATGAATTTGTTGACGGCATTACCTTCGCGTACACCGAAGCCGGCGAGTTAATTGAGTATATTCCTGATTCCGTTACCGATTCGGTGACTTTTCCATTACCGATTCAAACCTACATTAGTGACACCGAATATGTCGAAAGTACCATCGATATTACGCTTAACGCGATTGCTAGCGGAGACGAGTTTGTCTGGGAAGATACCGGTATTAACTTATTGCATACGTACCGCTACAACTTCATTGAGGCCATAGCGGTGGCGGGGCAAGATTGGGTGGAAGGCACGACTCTCATCGCCAAAGCTCTGGGTGGATTATTTGTCGGCCAAGGCATTGGTGATGTTGGCGGCATTATCGCTATATTTGATACGAGCGCCACGGTATTAACAAATCTCGGGCTCGGGTCCTACATTTTTATGTGGGGCTTGATATCGGTTAACTTAGCGCTTTTTAATTTACTACCATTCCCTGGGCTCGATGGGTGGCAGTTACTAGTAGTTACGATTGAAGGCGTGTTTCGAAGAGAAATACCACCCAAGATTAAAAATATTGTTTCCACGATTGGATTAATGCTATTGCTGGGCTTGATGTTCCTGCTTTTGATTAAAGACATTTGGACGATCTTTTAGGAGCAATTCATGGATAAAGTGATGCGACGTTTTTTGACTTCGATTGGTTTGACCGATTTCGATCGCTATGACCTGTCTTTTGAAGTGGTAACGCGCAATCCCTTTAAAAAAGAGCAAATCGATATGGTGATTCTTAAAGAAGAACCCTGGCATTACGACCTCTTATCAGACTTTCTCAATGCGATTTATAACATTGATTATCCTTGTACATTTCGCTTTCATTATCGGTCGCGACCAACTTCAAAAGATGGCGCCGTGCTATTTGACCATTGGTATCAAGCCAGTTACCGGAAATTACCAGAATTTACCTTTTCATTAACGGAAACATCGATTATGTTTGACCATGAAGGCGAAGAGGAAAAAGTCAAGTATGATGATGTATTTGCCGCCTTTAAAGAGTTGCTCGTTTTTATAAATTACGATATTGACATCGAAAGGATTGTGCATGACCCGATTGTTAAAATCGACGAAAAAGAAGTCTCGCGGCTTAATAAAAAAGCGGATAAAACAATTGACCTCGATCTTGATAACCCTTTTATCGATAATGATGAAATGCATGAAGAACGCCTCATCGTCGCCCAAGATATTATTTGTGATGAGCTTGAAGAAAACTTAAAAGCGATGCAAGAAGATCGCCGCGTGGCTAATAAATTTAAACGTAGTGGCCAATATAAACCGGCAAAAATCGGCTATTTCGATACAAAAAGCGGGCAAGTAGACTTTGATGGTGTGATATTTTCGCGCGAAGAGATTGAAACAAGCAAGGGCCGATTAATCCTCAATCTTGGTGTGGGATTTGATGGTCATGGTGTTTATGTCAAGGCGTTTGAAGATCGCAACCATCTCAAAATTGAAAAGCTCGACATATTGAGAGAGGGATGCCATGTTCGCGTGCGCGGTACCACTGATAGCGATCGCTATAACAATGGCAAACTTGTCGTCGTCGCCCATTATGTCGATGTTTTGCCCCCACCCCCACTACCCCAAGATAATAGTGAACTAAAGCGCGTCGAACTGCACTTGCACACCAAAATGTCAGCGATGGATGGCGTGAGTTTAATTAGCGATTACTGTCGCGTGGCCGCTTCGATGGGACATAAGGCACTTGCCGTCACCGATCATGGCGTTGTTCAAGCGTTTCCCGATGCGCAAATCGCCGCCAAGAAATATAACCTGAAAATGATTTATGGGGTCGAGATGTACATGATCGACGATGACCCAGGGTATATCATCAACCCATCGCCGGATGATTTATCAACGAGCACTTTCATCGCGTTTGACCTTGAAACGACAGGTCTATCTATTGGTGATGATCACATTATTGAGTTTGGCGCTGTTAAGATTCGCCATGGATTGGTCATTGCCACCCTCGACATTTTAATCAATCCCGGCGTCCCAATTAGTCAAAAGACAGTTTCAATCACTAACATTACTGATGCCATGCTCAAAGGACAACCGTCTATTAGCGAAGCTTTGCCCCGCATCATTGAATTCATCGGTAAAGATATGCTCATCAGCCATAACGCGAAGTTTGATCATGGTTTTCTCAACGAAGCTTTAATCACACATGGGTATGCCCCACTTGTAAATCCCATTATTGATACGCTGTCATTGTCGCGCAATATCTTTTATGAAGCCTCATCGCATCGATTAGGATCGCTGGCCCGGCGCGTTGATGTCGTTTATGAAGAAGGAAAAGCCCACCGCGCTGATTATGATGCCCAAGTATTAGGGCAAATTTGGGGTGTGCTCAATACAAAAATTCAAGGGCAAGGAATTAGCAAGCATTTCGAGATTGCGCATTTATCGCCTCCGGATGGGATGCTTAAAAACCTATTTCCATATCATGTCATCGTTTTAGCGAAAAACGCGGCTGGACTCAAAGACTTGTTTGATCTTATCTCACTATCGCACACCAAATATTGGGCCGATGTTCCCCGCATTCCTCGATCAGAAATCGCCAAGCATCGCGCTAATTTAATCATTGGAAGCGCCTGTTTCAATGGGGAACTATTTACGATGGCCAGTACTCGCACGGTAACAGAACTTGAAGATGCCACAGCTTTTTATGATTATGTTGAAGTTCAACCGAAAGAAAATTACCGATGGCTTATCGACATGGATCAAATGGACGAGAAACGCCTTGAGGTCATGCTCAATCGCTTAATTAACGCCGCGGATAAGGCTCATAAGCTTGTAGTCGCCACCGGCGATGCCCATTATTCGCTACGACATGAAAAAGTATATCGCGATGTGATGATTTCGGCCAAAGGACTAAAGGGTGTCAACCATCCGATGAGCCCCTACAGCCGAGAAGATCGACCACAATTTGAAAACCCAGACCAACACTTCCGTTCGACCGAGGAAATGCTGCAAGCATTTGCTTGGTTAGGTGAAACGCGCCGTTTTGAAATTGTTGTTAAAAACACCAATCTCATCGCCGACTCAATCGAGGCGATTTATCCTGTTAAAGATAAACTTTTAACGCCTATCATCGAAGGTTCGGAAACTTTCCTGCGCGACTTATGTACCAAAAGGGCCCGCGAAGTATATGGCGAACCACTTCCCGTCATTGTTAAAGACCGGCTGGAACGGGAACTTACGGGTATCATCAAAAATGGATATTCGGTCATCTATTATATCGCCCATAAGATAATTAAAAAAGCCAATGACGATGGTTATATTGTCGGTTCGCGCGGATCCGTTGGATCGAGTTTTGTCGCCACGCTAGCTAATATTACTGAAGTTAATCCATTGCCGCCCCACTATGTGTGCCCTTCATGTCACCATAGTGAATTTTTAGATTCCAAAGTGGTACGGTCTGGATTTGACTTACCACCCAAACTATGTCCGGAATGCCTGACGCCGATGAAAGGTGATGGACAAAATATCCCTTTTGCGACCTTCCTTGGTTTTGAAGCCGAAAAAGTTCCGGACATCGATTTGAATTTCCCGCCTGATTATCAAGCGCGGGCTCATGATTATACGCGCTTTTTGCTCGGGGAGAAAAACGTTTATCGCGCCGGGACGATTGAAACAATTGCCGAAAAAACGGCATTTGGATACGCTAAAGGTTACTTTGAACGCCAAGGCATTGATTTAGAAACTGTTAGTAATGCTGATATTGCCTATCTTGCGGCCGGTTGCCAAGGCGTCAAGCGCACGACGGGTCAACATCCCGGTGGCCTTGTGGTGATTCCCACGGGTTATGATGTCCTCGACTTTACCCCAGTTCAATATCCCGCCGATAAAAGTGAAGATAATTCGATGACGACGCACTTTGACTTTTCAGCGATTCACGATAATGTCTTAAAACTTGATTTATTAGGTCATGTCGATCCTCAAGCATTGAAGCTATTATCGGATCTCACCGGCGTCAAGATTGAAGATATTCCCATGAATGATCCAGAGGCGTTATCGTTATTTTCAAGTTCCGAAGCATTGAAGCGGCAAATCAAAAACTTGCGATCGCTCCAAAATGGCGCGCTTGGACTCCCTGAATTTGGCACGCCGTTTGTCATGGAAATGCTTAATCAAACAAAACCCAAAACATTTGGGGAACTTGTCATATTATCAGGCCTCTCCCATGGAAAAGGCGTCTGGGTCGGTAACGCTAAGGACATCATCAATGAAGGAAAAGGAACGCTGCTTGAAGTAATTGGATGCCGTGATGACATCATGACGTATTTGATGGATAAGGGCGTCCCTCCGAAAACGGCATTTGCAATCATGGAAGATGTACGGCGTGGTCGCAAGGTTAAAAAAGAATTTGAAAATGTCATGAAGGCCTGTAAAGTCCCGAACTACTACATCGATTCGTGTAACAAAATTAAATACATGTTTCCCAAAGCCCACGCGACTGCTTATGTGACGATGGCCGTACGCGTCGCTTGGTTTAAAGTTCATTATCCGCTGGAATACTATGCGTCATATTTTAGCTTAAGAGCCAAACAATTTGATTTGGAGACGATGTTAAAGTCGCCCAAAGAAATACTAGCGAAAACCGATCATATGCGGATGACGCTTGTCGATCGGCGTGGCCACATGAAACCAAAAGATGAAGATATTCACTATAGCTTGTTGATGGCACTTGAAATGATGGAGCGCGGCTACCGCATCCAAAATATTGACCTTGATAAATCCGATGCCGAAATGTTTTTGGTCGATTATGAACAAAAAGCCCTTATTCCGCCATTTATCGTGATTGATGGAGTGGGGCTTAACGCTGCCAGTTCTGTGGTGACCGCTCGAAGTGACAAACCATTTTTATCACGGCAAGATTTACTATCGCGGACCAAACTTTCAGCCACTAACGTCGAACACCTGGCGAAGCTCAACGTGCTCGACCATCTTGATGAGTCTAACCAAATTTCGCTATTTTCATTTTAGGTCCATTACGATACAATATTTAGGCTGTCGACATTAGAAACAGCGGGACGTAGCGCAGCTTGGTAGCGCGCTTGCTTCGGGAGCAAGAGGCCGTGGGTTCAAATCCCATCGTCCCGACCATTGAAAAGTGTACCCCTTTCTCTGGACAGAAATGTCTATAAGAAAGGGGTGGAAGCTAATTTGAAGAACATCCAGAAGAAGGGTTGCGCTCGAACATTATTGGTCATGGAGTGGCTCAGTTCTGTATTAGCAACTCCTGGATGGGCGACTAACACAAGAATGTCTAAGCCCTTTTCTGCCACGCTTCTTTTGAGGGTTGTTATAGACATATTGCGTATTACTTTTCTTTCATTAAATGATTGATGATACAACAATATCTTATTACACTTGA
>WOYI010324751.1_pt1 | contig 33909 bp, 26 predicted proteins | sample 6423411 | NCBI WGS metagenome assembly WOYI01 (sample SAMN13441803, study PRJNA592873) | oil field metagenome | biome: oil field; feature: oil-well bore; material: oil-contaminated soil; isolation source: oil-contaminated soil from oil-well borehole | place: Germany: Wietze | collected 2016-10-18 ...
TCATAGTTCAGGGAACATTAGATGATTAAGACGGATGTTATCATTATCGGGGGTGGAGCCACGGGCTGCGGTATTGCCAGGGATCTGGCTTTGAGGGGCATCCCGCATTGCCTGATCGAAAAAGGCGATTTTGCGGCGGGGGCTACCGGCGCCTGCCACGGGCTGCTGCACAGCGGCGGCCGCTACGCCGTGTCCGATCCCGTTGCGGCCAAAGAATGTTTCGATGAGAATATGATTCTGCGACGCATTGGCGAAAAATGCGTGGAGCGCACCGGCGGATTATTTGTCAGATTGCCCGGCGATTCCAAACTGTTCCGGGAAAGGTTTTTAAGAAGCTGCGACGACATCGGCATCCCGACGGACGTCCTGTCTTCCACCAAAGCGCTTGAGCTGGTGCCCAACCTTAATCCGGACATCGAGGAAGCCATCCGCGTCCCCGACTGCTCGATCGATCCCTTCCGCTTATGCATGCTCAACATGAAAACATCGGAGCTCCGGGGCGGCTTGAGCTTCACGCGTCACCGGGTCACGGAAATCGTCAAGTCCCACGGACGCTGCATCGGCGTCAAGGCCGCCGACGCGGCCACCGGCGAGGTGAAAGAAATTCACGGCAATATTCTGGTCAACGCCTCGGGGGCCTGGACCAATCTCGTGGCAGGGCTCGCCGGCTGCGAAGTCCCCCTGACCCTTTCCAAAGGCAGCCTGGTGATCACCAATCACCGCCTCACGGATATGGTCATCAATCGTCTCCGGCCGTCCTCCGACGGCGACATCATCGTTCCCAACGAAGCCGTCTGCCTGGCCGGCACCACGTCGCTGGCGGTGGAAGATCCGGACAAAATCTCGATTCAATCCGAGGAAGTGGACACAATCATCGGCGAGGCGGGCCGCATGATCCCGCATTTCAACCATACGCGCGTCATCCGGGCATTCTCGGGCGTCCGCCCCCTGCTCAAATCCCAAAAACTGGACAGCCGCGAGATTTCCCGGGGCTTTCAGGTTATCGATCACCAAAACGGCATGTACAGCATCGTCGGCGGAAAGCTCACCACGTTCAGGCTGATGGCGGAAAAAATGGTTGATACGATTATGAACGACTTTAACCTGAAACGCGCCTGCGAAACAGCCGAAAAGCCGCTGGACGGACAGGAAGAACTCAGCGGCTATCCCCTCAACAAGCGCCTGGCGGATATGAAAAATATTATCTGCGAATGCGAACTAGTGAACCGCACAGACGTGGAAAGAATCATCCAGGAGACCGGCACCCGGCATGTCGGCGATATTTCCCACCGGACCCGTCTGGGCATGGGACCCTGTCAGGGAGGGTTCTGCACATTTCGCGCGCTGGGCGTCATGCATGACCTGGAGATTTTAACGGCACAGCAGTCCGTGCAGTCGCTGCGGGAATTTTTGCAAAGGCGGTTTCGCGGTATCCGCTTCGCCCTTTGGGGAGATCAACTGCGCGAGGAACAACTGGTCGAGTATATCTATCTGGGCATCCTGGCGATGGAGAGAAACAAGTGAGCGTCATTGAATATGATGTCATTGTCATTGGGGCGGGCGTGGCGGGTTTGACCGCGGGCTCCGTTCTGGCCGGACAAGGCCGGAAAGTGGCGCTGGTCGCCGCCGGAGAGCCGACCGCCTGCCTGTCCACCGGCTGCATCGACGTTTGCTCGCAGGATGAAAATCCATTCCAGGGTATCGCCCGCCTGCCCGATCCACACCCCTTCCATTGGGTTTCCTCCGCAGCGCTGCATCAGGCGCTCGGAGACTTTCAACAAATGATGGCGGCCATGAACATGCCCTATACGGGATCTGTGGAAAAAAACCGCCGGGTTCTTTCGGCCATCGGCACATTCAAAACCACCTGTCTGGTCCCCGTAACGATGCAGGCCTCGCCGCAAAGCGACGATGAAAAAATACACATCGTTACATTTACCGGTCTGAAAGATTTTTATCCCGGCTATATTCTTTCCCGCCTCGAAAAAGCGTCGTTCTCCACCTATGACGCCGGCGTGTCCACCACCATGGGCATTGCCGCCAATTTCGAAGACGACGATTTTCTGGAAGCCTTCCTTCTGTGGCTGGAGCGTCAGAAAATCCGAGAAGATAAAATTGCCTTTCCCGCGGTTCTGGGCCTGGAATCGGCGGCGGCCATCCTGAATAAAATCGAACATCACATGGAGCAGCCGGTTTTTGAAATCCCGACGATTCCGCCGTCGATGCCCGGACGAAGGCTGTTTAACGCCATGAAAGACTATTTTCGGGGACAGGGAGGCGTGATCTACTGGGACTGGCCGGTGACCGGCGTGGAAAAATCCGGAAGGCAAATTGAAGCGGTCATGACCCAGTCGCAGGGCAGGCCCAACAGCCTGAATGCCCGGGCGTTTATTCTGGCCACCGGATCCTTTGTCGGCGGCGGTCTTCACGCGAAACGCGATACCATTATTGAAAAGGTGTTTGGTCTGCCGGTATTGACGCCGGGCGAGCGGGAAACCTGGTTTGATCAGGATTATTTCTCGGTCAGCCACGGCATCGGCCGGGCCGGCCTGCTGGTTGACGCATCCTTTCGCCCGACGGATTGCCCCTGGGACAACATTTTCGTATGCGGCGCCATCCTCGCCCATACGGAGGCCTTGAAAAACGGCTGCGGCCACGGTTTTGCGATGGCTACGGGACAGGCGGCCGCCCGGTCTTGTCTGGAGCGCATCCGATGAAGTACGAGCATTGCATACGCTGCACCATTTGCGTTGAAAACTGTCCCGTGTTTCGGGTCAACCCGGCCTTCCCCGGCCCCAAGCAGGCAGGCCCCGACGCCCAGCGGTTCCGTTCGGATCGCGAAAAATCCGTGGATGACTGGATTCTTTTCTGCAGCCAGTGCAAACGCTGTGAAATGGCCTGCCCCTGCGGCGTGGAACCTGCGCAGATTATTCTCCGGGTGCAGCAAAGATACGGTCTGGAGCATCCCCATACCGCGGCGCACTTGCTTTTCGCCAACAACTACCATCTCTCTCGGCTGGGTTCGATCACGGCGCCGCTGGCCAATCGGTTCGCCGCATCGAAAATCGGCAAAAGAATCTTCGCGCGCATGGGGATTGCAACTTATATCCCCTTCCCCAAATTCAGTTTCCATACGCTGCGGACGGAAAAGAAAACCCGCAACCGCGAAATTCGGAAAGTCGCTTTTTTTTACGGATGTTTCATCAATTTTTACCGTCCCGATATCGGCAGAAAGATCCTCCGTCTGCTGCAGTCCTTTCACATCGATGTTGTCTTGCCGCCTCAGGTGTGCTGCGGCCTGCCCGCTCTGGGCAACGGCAACCTGGAGCTGGCGCGAACTTTCGCCCGAAAGAATGTCGCCTCTCTGTCCAATTACATTGATGCGGGCTACGATGTGGTTTATACCTGCACGTCCTGCGGCTTGTGTCTGCTGCGCGATTACCAGGGCATGATGGACATCCCGGAAGCCAAAAAAATCGCGGAAAACAGCTACGATCTGCATGAATACCTCCTCAAACTGATCGCGGAACGCGAGATCAAGCCCGACTTCAAAGAAGTCAACCGAACGCTGGCCTACCACATCCCCTGTCATCTGCGGGCGCTCAGGATCGGCTATCCGGCCGCAGATCTTTTAAAGCGGATTCCGGGGATTGACTGCCGGATCCTTGATGACGCCTGCTGCGGACTCTCCGGCAGCTATGGATTCAAAAAAACCAACGAGGCCACAGCGGTTCAACTGGGCCAGCGGGCCGTTTCGTTGATACAAAAAACAGGCGCACAAGCCATTGTGGCGGACTGCGGCTCCTGCCGGATGCAGCTGGGCGGCCTTTCCGGAATGGACGCCTTTGATCCCGCGGAAATTGTATGCGAATCCCTCGGAATTAAAAATAAGAGAAATTAAATTTATCTTGACTTGCCGGACTCTATTATATGATGCCCGCACGTTAAAAGAAGGTTCTTATCCCCAAAGCGGAAACGATCTTTTGACGCATTTCTTTCAACAGAACAAGATTCCAAAACGTCGTTATGCCGTTTTTTATGCTTTGATCAGCATCGTCGCCGGATCCAGAAGCAGCGCATCCTGCCTGGCGCCTGGCAACTGGCCCTTGAGGGCCTTGATATAAACTTCTGGCCCCCGGGAAGACAACTGCACCAGCACATCAAAAAGATCAGCCACATGTAGAAAAGAAAACGGCAGACCGTCTTCCCTGGGCGGCTCATGGCGATGCGTATGAACGGTAAACCAGATGTGCATGGCATATTTTTTTGCCAATTCTTTCAGCTCGAGAAGAAGACCGCGTCCGGATTCATCAAATTTCAGACCATCCAGAATGACGGCATACGGTTTGAAAATATTCTGCTGCATCAGGTCGGTAAGGCGTTCTTCCAGCTTCGGCACGCTGAATCCTTCAACCCGGAACGTCATGATGAAGCGATAGGTCAGGATATTCTCCCAATACTCCGTTATTTCAGCGGAATCATACTTAGAGGCCATGTTGTGAAATAACTCGCGATACCAGACGTCCACCTTGCTGACTGCATCATTTAAGCTGACATGTAAAACAGGCTGTTCGCTCATCATGGCGTGAAGGGCCATCTGCACCAAGAGGGCGGTTTTGCCGACGCCGGCATGAGCCAAAACCGCTCCCAAACCGCCGCTTTGTAAAATATATTCGTTTTCGAAACCCAGGTTTAAAAGCGGATTGCGTGAAATAATTTCTTTTTTGATCATAATCATATCCTCATACGTTAAATGGATGACATTGTCTTCCCGTCTTAAAGCCCTGCTCACCGCCATCAACCCGCCTTGAACCGCTGAACCGTATATTTTGAATCCCGCCCCATGAACTATCAGCTATGAACCTTTCCTATGCCGCCGTCTTCTTGTTTTGAGCGACTTCTAGGGCTATTTTTTCCGCGATCGACTGCGGCACCTGGCGATAAAGAGCAAACTCCATGGTAAATTGCGCCTTGCCCTGCGTGGATGAACGAAGGATGGTCGAAAAACCGAACATTTCCCCCAGCGGCACCTGTGCTTCAATCACGCACATGACGCCTTCATCCTGTGAACCGATAATCATGCCGCGCCGCTGATTGAGCAATCCCATCACCGACCCCTGAAATTCAGTGGGTGTCTCTACAACGACTTTCATGATCGGTTCATGAACAACCGGCTTGGCACGCAGGTAAGCTTCTTTGAAAGCGCCGCGGGCTGCCGCCTGAAACGCCATATCCGAAGAATCCACCGCGTGGAACGCGCCGTCATTGATGACAACTTTCACGCCGGTAATCGGAAACTCCAGCTTCGGCCCTTTGGCCATACTCTGTTTAAATCCTTTTTCGCAGGCGGGAATGTACTGTGTGGGAATCGAGCCGCCGAATATTTTGTTTTCAAAGACAAATTCGGCGTCGCTTATCGGTTCGATGTAGCCGGCAATGCGTCCGAACTGCCCGGAGCCGCCGGTTTGCTTTTTATGCGTGTAGTTGAAATCCGCCCGCTGGGTAATGGTTTCCCGGTAAGCCACACGTGGATTGCCGGTAATCACTTCCGCATTGTATTCACGCTTCATTCTCTCGACGTAAATATCCAGATGCAGTTCTCCCATGCCCTCGATGATGGTTTCATTGGTTTCATGATCGACATAGGATTTGAATGTCGGATCTTCTTTGGAAAAACGGTTAAGCGCTTTGGACATGGCCATCTGAGCCTTGTTGTCTTTGGGCACGATCGCCAGCGAGATAACAGGCTTGGGCACATACATGGAGGTCATGGTCATGTTCAGCCCAGGCGAAACAAACGTGTCGCCGGAAGAGCATTCGATCCCAAATAAGGCTCCGATGTATCCGGCGCGCAGAGCATCGACATCTTCCATCTGATCGGCGTGCATCCGGACAACGCGGCCGACTTTGACTTTTTTTCCGTTGCGGACATTGACGATCGTGGATCCTTTTTCCACCGTCCCCTCGTAAACGCGAATATAGGTTAATTGTCCATACTGACCGTCTTCCAGTTTGAACGCCAGTGCGATAATCGGTTTTTCCGAATCGCTGGTCAGGACAACCGGTTCTTCATTGTTATCCATATCGAGGGCAATATTTTCCACTTCGGACGGCGCAGGCAGCAGATACGTCACGCCGTCGAGCAGCGGCTGGACCGCTTTGTTTTTATAAGCCGACCCCATGTAAACCGGTGTGAGTTCCCGTTTTAACGTTCCTTTGCGAATGGCGGCGTAAAGCATTTCGGAGGTAATGTCTTCTTCTTCCAGAATGGCTTCAGTCAATTCATCGGAGAAAAGGGACGCCTTATCAATGAGTTCTTCTCTTTTGGCTTTGGCTTCAGCCACAAGTTGCGGCGGGATGTCTTCCATACGGATATCCTCGCCGTTATCCCCGTCAAAATATATGGCTTTCATGGCCACCAGATCGACCACACCTTCCAGGTCTGTTTCCAGCCCTATGGGAATCTGCATGGCAACGGCGTTGTGCCCCAGCTTGGTTCGAAGTTGTTCGATCACCCGGAAGGGATTGGCGCCGCTGCGGTCGCATTTGTTGATGAACGCAATGCAGGGAACTTTGTAGCGCTTCATCTGATGATCGACGGTAATGGACTGCGACTGCACGCCGCCGACGGAACACAAAACAAGGATCGCGCCGTCCAGAACACGCAGGGATCGCTCGACTTCTATCGTGAAATCCACGTGGCCGGGCGTATCGATGATATTGATTTCATGGCCTTTCCATTCGCAATAGGTGGCCGCGGAAGCGATGGTGATGCCTCTTTCCTTTTCCAGGTCCATGGAATCCATGGTCGCGCCCACGCCGTCTTTGCCCTTTACGTCGTGGATGGCGTGAATTCTTTTGGTATAAAAAAGAATGCGCTCGCTGAGCGTGGTTTTACCGGAATCGATATGCGCGCTGATCCCGATATTGCGTATTTTTTGATCGTCGAACTTCATTTTACTTTCCTCTCACTAACTGAATATAAAAAAATCCCGCATTTGGAAGAGTCTCTGCCAGATGGGGGATCCACCGTAATCGAGCCTTAGAAATAAGGCTTGGACGTTTATATCCTTAATCCGGATTTGTCAAGCTAATGTTTTTATTAATTTCCAGGAGAACTTTCAGCGCGTCGCTTTGCGCCGCCCGGACAAACGCCTCCTGCACTTGTTCCAGCCGATAACGCGCTGTGATCAGCTTATCCAGAGGCATATCAGGATGGTTCCTCATGACTTTCAGGCCATGGGCAAACCGGCCGCAACGCGACCCCAGAATGGTTTGCTCATTGATGACAACCGGCGCCAGATTGACGTCGCCGGATATGGCAACGGTCGATTTCAGAACAATCGTTCCCCGCGGCCGGCATAAAGCCATGGCCGAAACAATGCCCGCCCCCGAGCCTGTCGCCTCCACAACAATATCCGCGCCCGGCTGAAGATCTTTTTCATTCAAAGTTGTTTTGATGCCACGCCATTTGGCCACCTCCAGCTTCTCCGGATGGTGTCCCACAACCGTTACATCTTCCACCGCTGTTGATAAAACCCATGCGCAAAAAATTCCCAACCTCCCGTCTCCCAGCACAATAACCCTTTCCTTACCGCTTACGGGCAACTGCTCCAGAATCTCGCAGGCCGCCGAAAGCGGCTCCGTCAGGACGGCCCGTTCATCGGGAATCTCCTCCGGGACGGTTAAAAGATTGACCACCGGCAGTTGGCAGAATTCGGCCATGCAGCCTTCGTGATTGACGATCCCCAATGTTGTCCGGTTCGGACAATGTCTGCCCAGATCGCGCGCACACCAGTCACAATGTCCGCAAGCGGCGTTGATTTCTCCCACAACCCTTTTCCCAATCCACTGACCGTCGGCGCATGCTTCGACCGTGCCGACAAACTCATGCCCCAGAACGCCTTTAAATCCCATGTAGCCCTTCATGATTTCCATATCGGTTTTGCAGATGCCGGCCAGCCTGACTTTGATTTTAGCCCAGCCGGGCTTTATTTGCGGTTGGGGATAATCCTGAACATAATAAAGTTTGCCGTCAAAAACGGCCGCCGTCATACTTTCCATATTTCTTCTTTCTAACTTTCATGCCCGGCACGGGCACAACGAATGATGAAAATATCCGGACACTTACCGGCATTTTCATGTAAAGGTTTCTGAAATTTTCGATCCTTTTCTTATAAGTAAGAGAACATATAGAAAACGGGATGTAAGTCAAGGAGTTATTGGCTGGTGATTTTTATTTCTCAATAATTGGACTGTATAATTTTACTTGACAACTGTATTTTTGGACTGTATAAACGAACTGTAACGGGTAAAAATGGCTTTTTCAGGAAGAATGTCACAACCATGCCACCATACAGGTGATCAAGATGAACGATGACGCACCGTTAAGGAAACAGTGGATAAGCAGTCTGGATGTTATTAATAAAACAGGAATTTCCAGGGCAACGCTGAACAACTACATTAAAATGAATCTTCTGCCCCGCCCTGCTGTCAAAAGGCCGGAAACAACAGATGCCCGCGCCCGGATGCTCGGCTATTTTCCTGACTCCGTGATTGAGACAATTATACAGATCAAAGAATTAAAAAAACAGGGTTATTCCATGGACGCCATCGCGGACAGGTTTAAACGATCTCACTTAACCCCGGCTATTGATTCAGGAGACATGAGCATGCAGGAAGAAACCCAAAGCAAGGATACCCAGGATGAAGCAGAAGCCCCCCTCGGGGAACGTTTTCTTTCTCAAACAATATCCGGAGACGCCGGCCAGCCATTCAAGGTGACCATCAACGATATCACCTTCCCTGCTTATCTGCTGAACAATAATTACGAAATTGACTGGATCAACAAGGATGCGGAGAACGCCATCTTTCAGGAAGAAATCCACACCATCAAAGAGCCGACGTCCAGAAACATCTTTCAGCTCCTACTGCACAGCCGCCATGAAAACCAACAGGCCCAGAATGCTCTCATCGACTTTCATCTCAGTTTCGTGAAGGGAAAAACGGCCAAATCCGAGCTGGGACATTTGTATGACGGCATGTCGCCCAGGGAAAGAGCAAATCTGGAAAAAAGATATGATTGCATCGTGTCCCCTCCCTGGCAGGCTGTCAACAAAATCCCTCTGAAGCTATCCGACGAAAAAGGAACATCGATTGCCAGTGATGTCTATTATATGGTTTTTCGGGAAGGAACGCTTTTTATTCACGCTCCGGAATCAGGTCAAAATCATGGCATTGCTGATTTGCTTGCCTCCCGGTCCAGTGTGATTAATGACCTCCTCAAACAGCGAATGCCGACTCTGGTTTCTTTTTGTGTGCTTGTTGCCGATTTGCAAAACTCCGTTCGCATCTGTGCCGAACTGCCACCGGAGGAGTATTTTGAACTTGTCAGCCAGACATGGGCCTGCGTGGAAGGATCCTTCAAAAAGTATTATGGCACCTACGGCAAGCACACCGGAGACGGGATGCTTTATTACTTTTTAAAGGAACGGGATAATCAATACATGATCAATGCAGTTTCCTGCGCTCTGGAAATACGCGAAAATATTAAAACATTGAATATGGAATGGAAAGCCCGCAAAGGCTGGTTCAATGAAATCTGTCTCAATATCGGCATCAATGAAGGCCAGGAATACTTTGGGGCCATCCCCTCCGCACCCAGTGTTGAATTTACCGCTTTGGGCGACACCGTCAATTACGCCGGACGATTGTCCGATTTTGCCCGCTACGGCTCTATCTGGACAACAAAGAATTTAATCAACAAACTGTCCACGGAGGAGAGATCAAACCTCCGCTACGGAATCAGACATCTGGATCACGAACGGGAAACATGGATAGAGAATTCGTTCAGCCGGGTCATGGACATGATTGCGCCGGACAACATAAACTCAAACAAATTCATGGATATTGCCACTCTTGCCGTCACGGAAATTCTGGGCAGACGATAAGGCCGATCCTCACAGCGCATAAGCCGCCCTGCCAGCGGTATTTTTTAAATTTTTCATGAACAGTTGATAACTAAAATTTTTCATCAGCATGTATGATGCTGTATTGATGATATAATTTATAAGCACTTGATAATAAAGGATAATCGTCTATTGACCAATCATCGCGCAATCCGTCATAAAATGGATTAATTTGAAGGGTTACAATGCTTATCCACTGCTTTATCAACAGGCATTTTAACAATTGTGTTTATAAGTAAAAAGGATGCTATTCAAAAAACAGGGAAAAGATTTCCACAGAAAATATGGGAATTTTATATGATAGTTTGCTGTTTAGAAAATGATTATATATCAATATATTATAAGTTATTTATTGTATAATACTTTAATATTATTTACCTGTTGATTACATTTTGATTTCCAACGCCGGCGCTGGATAAAACGGCATCGGCCAGATGGGATAAATCGTCCTTCCGGAAGGGCTTTCGAGCCGGTTGGCCGGGTGATTTCATCCTGACTGCTTTTAGTATGGAAGGGACACTATGAAGATAATCTATGGCAAGAAATAAAATCCAAGCGTATAATACAGCCATTGACGATTGTGTTGTAAAAATGTTACTTAATAAGCCAATCCATCCCATCCATCATCAAGGAGGCGATTATGCCGGTAAAAAAAGCAACCCCCAAAAAAAGCTCGGCAAAAAAAACGGCTCCCGCCGTAAAGAAGGTTAATAAGCCCGATCTGAAAGATTTTTTGCATGAAGTTGAAAAAAGGGCTTACGACCTCTATCAGGAAAGAATAAAATCAGGCGTTTCCGGCGATGACATGGCCGACTGGTTTGCAGCCGAGAAAGAAATCAAAGAAAAATATAAATTGTAGTTTTTTCCTGAATCAGGATAACTTCAGCCGGGGTTAAAAATAATGGGCAAAAGAAATGATGAGTCGGATGCGCAGAATTACTATGGCTACGTAAAAACCAAGATTGCCACCGAGGTCACCCGGCAAACACTGGTGCTGATCCTGGCGGGCGGCGAGGGATCCCGCCTTGGCGAACTGACCAAATGGCGCGCCAAGCCGGCGGTTCCTTTCGGCGGCAAATACCGCATGATCGATTTTCCCCTGTCAAACTGCGTCAACTCCGGCTTGCGCCGCATCGGCGTTCTGACCCAGTATAAAGCGCACTCGCTGATCCGCCATATACAGCAAGCCTGGAGTTTCATGCGCGCCGAGATCGGCGAGTTTGTGGAGATCATTCCGGCCCAGCAGCGCATGAGCAAGGAATGGTACCAAGGAACGGCTGACGCGCTCTACCAGAATATCGACATCATTCACCGCCATGCGCCCGAATACGTGCTGGTGCTGGGCGGCGATCATATCTACACGATGGATTACTCCAAGATGCTGATGCAGCACGTCAATTCGAAGGCGGATACGACGGTGGCCTGCATTGAGGTGCCGCGCGATGAGGCGCGCGATTTCGGCGTCATGTCGGTGGACGAAAACATGCGCATCTCCCGCTTCACCGAAAAGCCGGCCGATCCGGAGGCCATGCCCGGCAAACCGGACATCGCCCTGGCGTCCATGGGCATTTACGTTTTCTCAACCCGCTTCCTGTACGACTCCCTGATCGAAGACGCCAAGGATGAAAACTCCGCCCACGATTTCGGCAAAAGCATCATCCCCCGCGCCATTCAAAGCAGTTCGGCGATGGCGTATCCCTACCGCGATGAGCAGGGCAAGATGGCCTATTGGCGGGACGTGGGAACACTGGATGCCTACTGGAAAGCGAATATCGAGCTGTGCTCCATAGAACCGGAATTGAACCTGTATAATCAAAAGTGGCCGATCTGGACATACCAGCCGCAGCATCCGCCGGCGAAGTTTATCTTTGATGAGGAAGGCCGGCGCGGCGAAGCCATTAATTCACTGGTCAGCGGCGGGTGCATCATTGCCGGCGCGCGCATCAAACACTCCGTCATCTTTTACGCCACCCATATTGAAACCGGAAGTCTGGTGAAGGATAGCGTCGTGCTGCCCAGGGTGTATATCGGTAAAAACTGCCGCATCACCCGCGCCATTATCGACAAGGGAACGCACATTCCCGACAACACCATCATTGGTGAAGACCCTGCCGAAGACGCCAGGCGCTTCCACATCAGCGAGGAGGGTGTCGTTCTGGTCACGCCGGAGATGATGGGACAAAACCTGATGTTCGGGGTCATCACCATCTATTGAACCGGCTGAAAGCCTGTTTTAATGAGTTTCAGTTGATCTTCCGCCGCTTTCCGCGAGGAAGCGCAGACGGCAATTTTGATCTTCGGTTCCGTTCCGGACGGGCGGATACAAATCCAGACGTCGTTTTCCAGAATCAGTTTAAAGGCGTCGGTCGCGTGAAGCTCCATGTCCGACAAGACGCCCTGCGCATTGGTGCGAACGTGCGACCGGTAATCCTCCGTAACCCGCACTCTGCCAGACCGCCATTGCCATCGCGCCCGGATCTTCGGGATTCGGAGACTTTACGGTTGGGAAAGATCCATCCGGCGATTTCTGCTCCTCCACGATAAAAAGATTTCCGATCCCGGCGGCCGGAAATACGTTTTCAACTGTGCGCAGCCCCGTTCCGTGCAGCGGGGTTTAGACCACTTTCAAATCCTTTGCGCTTTGGGCGCCGCAAAGATCGACCAAGCGCTTATAATACGCCGCGAAGCCCCGCCGTTCCGAACGGCAGATCGCTGAAAAAACGATCTCTGATCTGAGCGTCATCCTCATTGATGGATTCCAACTCGGACAATAAATGTTCTTCTTTGACGGATTCTTTCCATCGCAAATAAGTTTTTCGGTATGTTATCATCTTCTCCCGGCATGGTTTGGACTTTTTTCGATTCCGCGCGCTTTTCAGGCGATCTTCAGCCACACGGCGCCGAACCCTTCCAGCTTCATTTCCAGCAGGGCATCCATGATCGTGTACGACTTGCCGGTCAACCGGCAGGTCACCGCGCCGTTCAACAACGTGCGCAAGGCCCGTTGGTGCGCCCCGGAAAAAAGCGAATTCCTGCTCATAAAATCAAACACAACAAGCCGGCGCTTTTCCGATCGGTTGACAGCCACAAAATAAACGCCGTCCTCGGCCGGCCGGCCCAGGGCGTCACGGCCTCCAACGACGTAACGCAGGACGCCGAGACAGTCGGCGTCGGGCGCAAAGAAAACAGCATACCCCGTCTTGAGCGCATCCACCGATTTGCGCAACTCAGCCAATTGACGGTAGACTTCTGTGAGATCATACGGCGCTTCCGAAAAAGGCGCCCGGTTGAAGGGATCGAGAAAACCGTTCATGCCTCTTTCATCCCCGTAATACAGGCAGGGAACGCCGGGAAGACAGTATTGCAGAACCGCCGCCAGTCGCTGTCGTCTGGCGCCTTTTTTGTTCTGGCTGTCGCTGATGACGAAAGAAGCCTGCTGCTCCCGCGTCATCTCATGCGGATCGATGCGCGCGCCGAGGGCGGTGCGCAGGCGCTCCACATCGTGGGAGGAAAGCAGATTCATCAAGGCGTAATACATGGGCGCGGGATAATTCGCCGCCTGATCGACCAGAAAGTGTTTCAGATCGCAGGCGTCGGACAGGCCCTTCAGAAAAGCAACCACGGCGGTGCGCAGCGGGTAATTCGTCACCGAGTCCAGAATGCCTCCCAGCGCGTAGCGGCGCTTGACGCCGTAACTGTATTTCGTCGTCGCGTCCTCCCAGACCTCGCCGATCAACACCGCTTCGGGATGCGTTTGTTTCGCGGCGCGATAGATCATCGCCAGCACGTCGTCCGGCAGCTCGTCAGCCACATCAAGGCGATATCCTCCGGCGCCCGCCTGAATCCAGTGCCGGATAACGCTGTCTTCATCCGTAATGACAAAACGCTGCCAGCCCGGATCGAGCTTGTTGATCTCGGGCAGCGATTGAAATCCCCACCAGCACCGGTATTTATCAGGATAGTGCTCAAACGTGTACCACGGATAATAAGGCGAATCCGGACTGTTGGCGGCGCCTTTCCCCTCATAAGCATTCTCCCGGTTGAAATAGATGCTGTCGGAACCGGTGTGGGAAAACACCCCGTCCAGAATCATGCGGATGCCCATCTTGTCGGCCTTCCGGCAGAGCGACTGAAAATCCTTTTTTGAACCCAGCACGGGATCCACGCTGAAATAATCGGCGGTGTTGTAACGGTGATTGGATGCCGCCTCAAATATCGGGTTCAAATAGACCACGTCCACGCCGAGGCTTTGCAGATAACCGAGGGACGCCTCAATGCCCCTGAGCGTACCGCCAAAGTAATCGCAGGGATTGTAAGCCGTTTCGCCCGGCAGGGGATTGAAAAGCGGCTTTTCATCCCACTTTTCGTGATAACAGACGCGGCGGCCTTTGGCGCGGTGATACGCAATGCCTTTTTGCGCCGTTTCGTCTTCGCTCGACCGGAAGCGATCGGGAAAGATCTGATACATGATGCTTTTCTGGAACCATTCGGGAACCTCAAAACCGGCGTCGTAAACGGTCAGTTGATACGCCGGCGGCGGCGCGCTGTAAACGCAGCCGGCGCCTCCGGTGCGTTTTGCCCCCGCGCCGTAATAGCAGAGCTTGCCGCCGATCGTCACCGTAAAATAATACCAGTAAACATCAGGGACGGACGGCGCGGCGATGCGGATTTGCCAGTAGTCTTCCGAGAGCTGCATAAGGCGTTCCTCGCGGAATCCCTCGCCGAACAGGCACAAATAAACGCTGTCCACCTGCTTAAGCCTTGTCCGGAAGCGAAGGACAACCGGCGTGCCGGCGGCCAGGGCCCCGACCGGGTCGCGGAATTCGTGCAGCGACGAATCGTGCAGCAGTTCATCTCTGTAGTTGAAAAGCATCGCCCCTTAATCCTTTTTCTAGTTTTCAGATGGATGGAAGCTCCCAGATCATCCGGTTGTAATCATCGATCGTCCGGTCCACGCTGAAATATCCCGCGCCGGCGGTGTTGATCACTCCTTTTCTCGTCCAGGCGGGCCAATCGGTGTATGCGGCCAGCACGTTTTCAAACGCAGCGCGATAAGCGTCGAAATCGAAAAGCAGAAAGTACTTGTCCGCGCGGTCATAGTCGCCGAACAGCAGAGACTGGTAAAGATCCTGAAACTGGTCGTGGCCGACGCCCGGCAGCGTGCCGTCCACCAGGCGCGACACGGCATCGCGAATATCCGCGTTCTGGTCAAAGTAGTCTTTCGGGTGATAGCTTTGTTCCGTCTCCATCCGGTCAATGTCCCCGGCGGAAGCGCCAAAAATAAAGATATTGTCTTCTCCCACCCGATCGAAGATCTCCACATTCGCGCCGTCCATGGTTCCCAGCGTCACGGCGCCGTTGAGCATGAATTTCATATTGCCCGTGCCGGAAGCCTCGCAACCCGCCGTGGATATCTGCTCGCTGATGTCCGCAGCGGGGATCAGCCGTTCGGCCAGCGAAACATTGTAGTTTTCCAGAAAGGCAACCCGGATGCTGTCCTTCGTTCGCGGATGCGACGCCACCAGCGCGGAAACCGCATTGATCAGCCGGATGACGCTCTTGGCTCTCCAATAGGCGGGCGAGGCCTTGGCGGCAAATAAAAACGTTACCGGCCGGGGCAGAGCAAAGTCGGCGCTGCCGGTCAAGCGGTTGTACAGATACAAAATATGCAGGACTTTTAAAAGCTGGCGCTTGTATTCATGCAGCCTTTTAGCCTGCACATCAAAAACCGAATCGGCATCCAGGGTGATACCCTGTTTTTTCAGCACGTAGTCGGCAAGGTGCTGCTTGTTTTGCCTTTTCACGCGCGCGAAATCATCCAAAAACCGCTGATCGTCCGCCAGCGGCCTGAGGCGTTCCAGCTCGTGATAGTCGCGGATAAACCCCTCGCCGATGTGATCGGATATCAGCGCGCACAAACCCGGATTGGCCGCGGCGAGCCAGCGGCGCTGCGTGATGCCGTTGGTAATGGCCGTGAACTTCCCGGGGAACATCACATAGAAGTCGCGGAAGGTGCGGGTTTTCAGAATTCTGCCGTGAAGCTGCGAAACCCCGTTGACCTTATGACATACCGCGATACACATATTGGCCGTGCGGACCTCATCGTAGGCGATAATCGACAGATGCGCCACCTTGTCCCGGTCATCCGGATAAACCTTGCCCAGTTGCTGCCTGAAACGTTCATCGATTTCGGCGACAATCGCGTAAACACGCGGCAGCATGGATTTGAATAACTGCTCGGGCCAGGCCGCCAGGGCCTCCTGCATAACCGTGTGGTTGGTGTAGTTGAACACGCGGCTCACCATGTCGTAGGCCTCGTCCCACCCAAAGCCTTCTTCGTCGATCAGGATACGCATCAGATCGGGGATGGCCAGCGCCGGATGAATATCGTTGATTTGAATCACGACTTTTTCCGGCAGGGTGCGCACATCGCCGTAGCGTTTCTTATGTTCCCGCACGATGCACTGCATCGTCGCGGACGCCAGGAAATAATACTGCCTCAGGCGCAGCATGCGACCGGTGATATGGTTGTCTTTGGGATACAAAACTTTGGAGATGGACTCGGCAATCTCCTTCTGCTGAAGCATGCAGACATAGTCGCCCTTGTTGAAAGAGTGAAGATCAAAGACGGACGGACACTCCGCCCGCCACAGACGCAGCGTCGCGGGCGCATGGCTGTCATAGCCGATCACCGGCATATCGTAAGGCACCGCCAACACCGTCTGATAATTTTTATGCTCGATCGTCAGGCCGTCATCCGTCCAGATTTCCTCCACCACGCCGTCAAAATGCACTTCGATCTGTTCTTCGCGCCGCTCAATTTCCCAGATATCCCCTTTGGCCGTCCAGTCATCCGGCACCTCCGTCTGCTGCCCGTCCACAATACGCTGGCAGAACATGCCGTATTCGTATCGGATGCCGTAGCCCGTCACCGGCAGATTCAGCGTTGAAAGAGAATCCAGAAAGCACGCGGCCAGCCGGCCGAGGCCGCCGTTGCCGAGGGCCGCTTCGTTTTCCTGCTCTTCGAGCTTCTCGAAGGGATAACCGATTTCGGTCATGACGGCCCGGTATTCTTCCAGCAAACCGAGATTAATCATGTTGTTGACCAGGGCCCGGCCCATTAAAAATTCCGCCGAAAGATAACAGAGCTTTTTGAGCCCCCGCTTCTCGATGGCTTCGTTGGCCTTGACCCCCCGCTCGAGCATGATGTCGCGAATGCTCATCGCCACCGCCTGGAACATTTCTTCATTCGAGGCATTCATAAGCGCGCGGCCGTAATACCGTTTTAATTTACCCTCAATGATCCCCTTAATTTGTTCAATCCTGTTTTTCAAGCTTAATACCTTTTGATCGTTAATCATTCCCGATGCCGGTCTTTTATTGGACGATGAAACGCCTGTCAACGAAAATCATCCGGATCATGATCCCGCCGTCACAATATAGAGTTTCGCATAGGCCAGCGCGCTCTTTTCAAAGCTCAAATCCTGCCGCATGGCCCGCCGGCGAAGCGCGTCCAGGCGCGCCTCGTGCTCATAAATGCGCAGGGCGTAACGGACGGTATGAAGCATGTCATGCGCATTATAGTTATCAAAAGAAAATCCGTTGCCTTCGTCCGTGTATTCATTATAGGGCACAACCGTGTCCTTCAGGCCGCCCGTTGCGCGGACGATGGGCAGCGTTCCGTAGCGCAGCGCGATCATCTGCGATAGGCCGCAGGGCTCAAACCAAGACGGCATCAGGAAAAAATCGCTTCCCGCGTAAAGCCGGTGCGCCAGCGGGTCGTTAAACCCCACAAGCCCCATCGCCTTCCCGCCCGTCCGTCGGGCAACCTCCCGGAAGAAATGCTCATACGCTTTTTCCCCCGTCCCGATCAGGACAAAACCCATCCCCGATTCCATCATCTCGTCAAACACGCGCAGGACAAGGTCAATGCCTTTTTGCTTTGTCAATCGGGTCACCATGCCGACTAAAGGCGTCCGAGGCTCTATCCTGAGCCCGAGTTCGGCGATCAGAGCCTCCTTGTTTTTCTGCTTTTCCGAAAGCGACGCGGCGTCGTAGGGAAACGGAATCCACGGGTCTGCCGCCGGATTAAAGGCCGCGGTGTCAATGCCGTTGAGGATGCCGATCAGGTCATCCGCACGCGTCTCCAGTATTCCGTCCAGCCCCTCTCCGTAATGCGGCGTCCGGATCTCCTGCGCGTAGGTCGGGCTGACGGTCACCAGCTTGTCCGCAAAAACGATCCCGGCTTTCAGAAAATTCGACCCGCCGTGAAATTCGATGTAATTCGGATCGTAATAACGGCCCTCGACACCCAGCAGATGAGCCGTGTAACCAAAATCGAAGCGTCCCTGATAACCCATGTTATGGATCGAAAGAACCGTTCTGCATCGCCCCTGCGGATGCAAATCGTACTGGGTTTTGATGAGCATGGGGATCATCGCCGTATGCCAGTCGTTGACATGAATGACGTCCGGATCAAAATCAATCAGGGGCAGCGCTTCGATTACCGCGCGTGAGAAATAGGCGTATTGCTCACCCTCGAAATGGCCGCCGCAGTAAATGGCGTGGCCGAAGTAATGCTCGTTGTCGATAAAGTAAACCGGAACGCCGTCCCAGTCGTAGAACTCAATCCCCACATACTGGGAATGCCCGCCTATATCCACGCTGAAGCTGACGACATGCCGCACGCTGTCCCGGTACTGATCCTTCACAACGCGATGAAACGGCAGTATCAAACGAATGTCGAATCCCAGGAGGTCAAGCTCCCGGGTCAGCGTTCCGATCACATCCGCCAGTCCTCCCGTTTTGGCAAACGGCGCGCATTCCGCTCCGGTCATCAGGATCCGGGGCATGACTTCCCTGTTTTTTGCTTCCATGAATTTTTGCAATTCTCTGTTCATATCATCCTACCGATTCCTTCTCCTCATAATCAAAATAGACGGCTGTCAGCGGCGGCAGGTCAATAACAGCCCGATAAGGTTGTCCAAAAAAAGCTTCACCGGATGCCGCGACGGATTTCGTTTGATGACGGCCGCCGCCGCCGAAAAGGGCATCATCGCTGGAAAACGCCTCGTGCAGCGCGCCGCCTGACGGCAGCCCGATCACGAACTGATCCACCGGCACCGGCGTAAAGTTGAAGGCGCAAACACAGGCAGAACCTTTTTTTTTGCCGCGGCGCAGAAAGCTGATCGAACTTTGCCCGGCATTGTCCACGTTGAGCCAGGTAAAGCCGTCCCAGCCGTCTTCAATCTCGTAAAGGGCCCGATGGGATGTATAGAAAGCGTTAAGCGCTTTCACATATTGCCGCATCCGGCGGTGCTTTTCGTACCGGAGCAGAAACCAGTCCAGCGGCTGGCGATGATCCCACTCGATGAACTGCCCGAATTCACCGCCCATAAACAGCAGTTTTTTCCCCGGATGCGCATACATGAACCCAAGCAGCACACGCAGGGAAGCAAACTTTTCATCATACGTTCCGTACATCTTGCCGAGCAGAGATTTTTTGCCGTGGACCACCTCGTCGTGGGAATAAGGCAGAATGAAGTTTTCGGTAAACGCGTAGTGCATCGAAAACGTCAGCTTTTCATGATGATCGTGCCGGAAAAAAGGATCCATCGACATATACTTGAGGGTATCATGCATAAAGCCCATGTTCCACTTGAAGACAAATCCCAGTCCCCCGTCATAGGGCGGCCGGGTCATCAGCGGATAGGACGTCGATTCCTCAGCAATCGTAACGGCGCCGGGATAACGGGTCAGGATGACGGCATTCAGTTTTTGCAGAAACGCCACTGCGGTATAGTCAATGTTGCCGCCGTCCTCGTTGGGCACATACTCGCCCGGATTGCGGGCATAATCCAGATAGAGCATCGAGGTCACCGCGTCCGCGCGAATGCCGTCGATATGGTAAACGTCAAAGAAAAACATGGCGCTGGAAATCAGAAAACTGACCACCTCGGGGCGTCCGTAATTGAAGATCAGCGTGCCCCACTGCGGATGATCGGCCTGCATCGGATTCTGATGCTCATAAAGGCAGGTACCGTCAAACCGGGCAAGACCGTGTTCATCTCTGGGAAAATGAGCGGGCACCCAGTCCATAATCACGCCGATACCTTTGGCGTGCAGGGTATCCACAAAGTACATAAAATCCTGCGGTGTGCCGTAGCGGCTCGTCACCGCGTAATAACCGGTCACCTGATACCCCCATGAATCATCCAACGGGTATTCCGTAACGGGCATGATCTCCACATGCGTAAAGCCCATCTCGACCAGGTAGGCGGACAGCTCGTCGGCCACATCCCGAAGATTCGCGAAGGCATATCCATCGCGCCTGCGCCAGGAATCGATGTGCATTTCGTAAATGGCCATCGGCCGGTTCAGAACATTTTGGCTTAAGCGCCGCCTGAGATATTCCCCATCGCCCCAACCGTATCCGCCGAGACTCCAGACCTTGGAGGCCGTCGCCGGACGGACCTCGGCATGAAACGCAAACGGATCCGCCTTCAGCACGGTTTTGCCGTCATAGCCTTGAATGGAATACTTATAACAGTCGCCGTCCTGAAGCCCCGGGATGAACGCGGCAAAAACGCCGGTATCCAGCCGCCCCATCCGGTTTCTCGAAGCATCCCAGCCGTTGAAATCTCCCACAACACTGACGTTTCGCGCATTGGGCGCCCACACCAGAAAGCGGTGCATGCCGATTTCCTCCACGCGGCGGCATCCGAAGGTGGCATAGGCCTGCTGCGCCTCCCCGATATTGAAAAGATAGATTTCGTTTTTGTCGATATAAGCCTGATAATCTTTTATGGGCATGCCTTTTAATCTTTCATCAAACGCTTATTTTGTTGCGCGGACATTCAATCCGCACGGCCGAACAATCGGGTCATGTCGGCCAGTTTTTGCGCGACGGCGTCGTCAAACTGGCCGGGAAGCAGGCGCCACCGCCAGTTCCCCTCAGAGGTCTGAGGCCGGTTCATGCGCGCGGATGAGGGCAATCCGAGGATGTCCTGCATGGGAATGATGCACCCGTCCGCAACGGAAGCCATGGCCAGACGGATCAACTGCCAGTGGATGCGCTTTTCATCCACGCCGTCCAGATAGGCCTCCAGAAAAGCGCGTTCGGCGGCGCCAAGCCCCGCAAACCAGCCGATCGTTGTGTCGTTGTCATGTGTTCCCGTATAAACCACGCAGTTTTTGTCATAACGGTGCGGCAGATAGATGCTGCCGCCGTCCGGTTCAAACGCGAAGTGAAGCACCTTCAGACCGGGAAAGCCCGTCGCCCTGAGCAGATCAAAAACCTCCGGCGTCAGATAGCCCAGATCCTCGGCAATCAGCGGCAGATCGCCAAGCGCTTGTTTGAGACGGTCGAAGAAGTCGATCCCCGGGCCGGGAATCCATTGTCCCCCGACGGCGGTTTTCTCATGCGCCGGCACCGCCCAGTAGGCTTCAAACGCGCGGAAATGGTCGATCCGCAGGTAATCATACAGGGATATTTGATGCGCGATGCGCTGGATCCACCATGAATAGCCCGATTCCCTGAGCGCGTCCCAGTCACAAAGCGGGTTTCCCCAAAGCTGTCCCGTTTCCGAAAAGTAGTCCGGCGGGCAGCCCGCAATCCGTCCCTGTTTGTCAAGGATAGGGCGGCACACCCAGGCATCCGCGCTGTCCGGCGCCACGTAGATCGGCATGTCGCCGATGATGCGGATCTCCCGGTCGTTCGCGTATTTCCTGAACGCGTCCCACTGCCGGAAGAAAAGATATTGAACGAAGATGTGATACCGGATCTGCTCTTCCAAACGCCATTCGGCCGCTTTTACGGCAGCGGGTTCTCTTTGCGCAAGCGCCTGGGGCCATTCGGAGAAAGGCTTCATGTCATTTTCAGTTTTCAGCGCCATATACAGCGCGTAGTCCCCTATCCAGCCGGCATGTTTTTGTTGAAAGCATTCCAGCTTGTCGGCCAGCTTAGCGGCGCTTTGACGAAAGGCAAGCTGCAGAATCCGGGGCCGGCCGGCATATTGCGCGTAATAATCCACCGAATCCGTTTCGCTTCCAAAAAGAGCTTCACATCCGTCCAGTGCGTCTTCCGACAGCAGACCTTCACGATGCAAATCGTCAAAATCGATGAAATATGGATTCCCCGCAAAAGTGCTGAACGCCTGATAAGGTGAATCGCCGAAACCGGTCGGCGAAACGGGCAGTATCTGCCAGTAGGTTTGCCCGCCCGTCCGCAGCCTGTCCACAAATTCACGCGCCCCTTGCCCCAGTGTTCCGATGCCGAACCGGCCGGGCAACGAAGATAACGCCAGCAGTATACCGCTTCCCCTTTTCATAATTTTCATCATACACGAGTTTGTCATTCATGACTACCGGAATTGAAAACGAAAAAAAGGCTGAACTCTAAACGGACATGTGTTAGAGGAATCAAGGGCTTATCATGAGATAAGCGGATTTCCCCCATGGAAGGAAAACCGATAATGAAAGCAGGCAGGACCAATTCCCTGATGGATATTGAGGGAACCCTGGCAGGCCATTTCACAAGTGTGAAAGGCGCCGGCGGCTCCACCCTGGTGATTTGTCCGAAAGGAGCAACCGCCGGCGCAAATGTGCGGGAAAGGGCTTTTCTCTTTGACGATTAAAAAACAAACTTTCATTCTGATACTCGCCGCCGCCATTGTCGCGCTTTTTGCGTCCGCCTGGTTTTTTGTTTCATACACACTATCCCGCCCGGACGCCTACAAAGAATATATAACGAATCTGGTCGGCGATGAATTAAACCGCGGCATCCATTATGATACGGGAAAAGCGGCGCTGAATCTCCGGACGGGACTGACCTTCAATTTTACGAATGTCGTGATGACCGAAAAAGACGGATCGCCTTTTCTGAGCCTCAAAGGGGCTTTTTTCCGGTTGAGTGTTCTTCGCCTTCTGAGAAATGAATTCGTCTTCAGCGAAGTCATCCTGGATCAGCCCCGTCTGTCGCTGAGACGCGACCGGGCCGGTGTGCTGAACATCGCCGATCTTCTGGAAAGGGAAAAGAAAAAAACCACCCTGGCGTTTAAAAAAATCACCATTGAAAAAGGAGGGGTGACATTTTTAGACCAGGCCGCGGGCGGGAAAGATCTTTTAACCTCGCTGGATCATATGAATTGCGTCATTCATTCGCTTTTTTGGAAAAACAAATTCCAGTTCCGCATCAGCGCGTCCGTCATCGAAGACGAAAATAAAGCGGATCTTGCCCTGGACGGAACATTCGAGCCTGCTCCCGCCGAAAAGCCGATCTCAGAGAGCGCCGTCCAGGCATCCCTCCGTTTAAAAGGAACAAACCTTAAACATTATGCTTCCTACCTGAAAAAGCCGGCGTCCGTCGAACAACTGGAAGGATCCCTGGATTGGGAAACAACATTTTCAGGAACCCTTGCCGATTTTACATCCAGGGGAAACATTACCCTAAAAAATGTCCTGTTTTATTATCCCGGGGCTTTTCCCGATCGTCAGAAACCGCAGTTGGTTCATCTTGACTATATCTTAACATGCAGCGCCAACAGCCTGAAACTGGATGTGACACATCTGGCGATTGACCGCTTTGAAGCCAACGGTCAATTGAATATTCACGACATGGACAAAGAAGATCCGTTTCTGGAAGCCACCGCCGCAACGTCAACGTTTTCAATGAAAGCCATGCAAGCTTATATTCCCTGGGGAATCATTCCGAAGAACGTGGGAAATTTTATTCAAACCCGCATCAAGGACGGCCATTTCCGGCTTGTTGAAGGAAGACTTAAAGGACGACAAAGCCAGATCAATCATATCGATAGACCCGAAAATGCCGATGTCCTTTCCCTGCGGGCGGAAGTCAGCCGGGCCGTCTTTGCGGCGGATCCCGCGGCGCCCGTTTTTCACGACATCAGCGGCGCCATGGCGCTGGAAAAAAGACGGTTTGCGCTGAACAACATCAAAGGCCACTTTGGCAACTCGCCTTTTACCCTGGAAGGAAGCATATCCGATTTTGCCCTGCCCGGACCGGTGGAATACGCGGCTCAAATGACCCTGCAGCCCGCCCGCGATGAAGTTCTGTGGCTCCTGAAAAAGGACAGATTCCGCTCTTTTCGTTATGAAGGATCTTCAACCCTTTTACTATCCGGAAAGGGCACAGCCGACAACTTTCATCTGACAACCCGCTGGGACCTGACCCAGGCCGCTTATGCGTTTGAGAATGTGATGGAAAAACCCGGGACAAGAAATAATACGATCACGGCGGAAATCCTGTTGAATCGCGAGGCAATTGACGTTTCTTCCTTCCATTATAATCTGCCACCCGTGCAGGTCAGCGGATCGGCCCTGTATCGCTTTTCCGGCGAAAGGCCCCTGTCTGTAAAGATTCAGTCCAATCCTTTTCAGATGAGCGAAGCCGTCCGGATTCTGCCGGTTTTAAAGGAAATCAATCCGAGGGGAACCTGTGCGCTCGATGTCTCCGGCCGGGGTGATCTTGACCACCCCGGCTCCATGCAATGGCTGGGCAATGTGTCGCTTGCCGATATTTCATTCAAACCTCCCGGCGGCGTCAGGGCTGTAACGGGCATGACGGGAAAAGCCGTTTTCAAGGGCGGTAAAATGGAGACAACGCTGTTCAAAGCAAGGATTGGCCAAAGTGATATTCAGGGCAAGTTCAGAATAGATGATTTCCGGAAACCCGGATTGATCTGTCTGTTTAACGCCCAATGGCTTAGAACCGCAGACCTTGGCTGGCAAAACCCGGAAGGAGAATTGAATTTATCGGACATCAAGGGGCAAATGACGATTGAAGACAAACTCATTCAAGTGGATCATTGCTCATTTACGCTGGGCAAATCCACTTTCAATTTATCGGGGAGCATCAGGCATTTTACCGCGCCGGAAATCACCGCCCGGGTAACTTCCCCGTATATCCGTTCGGAGGATGCCGCCCGGCTCATGACCTTGAAGGCCCCGAACAAAGAAAATGATTCCTCTTCCGGGATGAAGGTGAACTTAGCGGTGAACGTGGATTCAGGAACCGCCGAAAACATTGACTTCCATGCCCTTCGCGCCCTGTTGAATTTCACGCCGGGAACCTTGAAAATTGAATCGCTGGATGCGGGCGTTTTTGACGGGCAAATCAGGGCCAAAGGCAAAGTGGATATTCGTCCCGATGGACAGAATCATTATGAAGCAAACCTCTTTGCCGATCGGATTTCGCTGGAAAAACTCCAGCGGATTATGGACATCGGGAACGGCGAGCTCACCGGCCGTCTGTCGCTTTCCGGAGATCTTTCGGCCACAGGCCATTCTATCAAGGATATTCAAAGAACAGCAGCGGGAACGCTGCAGCTTCGCGCCGAAAAAGGCGTCCTGAAAAAGTTCTCCGTCCTTTCCAAAATATTTTCCCTGCTCAATGTTGCTCAGCTGGCAAAGATGCAGCTACCCGATATGGCCAGAGACGGTATGCCCTACGATGCAATAACCGCCCATACGTTGCTCCAAAACGGCGTTTTCTCTTCGAATGATTTTTTTATCGCCGGCAACGCCATGGAGATTTCCGGCGCGGGTCAAGTGGACTATCTCCAAAAAGAGATCGAAGGCATTGCCGGTATTCATCCTTTGCAAACACTGGATCGCCTTGTGGGGAAAATGCCCGTTGTGGGGTGGCTTCTCCTGGACAAACAAGGCAAAATTCTTACCATTTATGTTAAAATCAGCGGACCATGGCAAAATCCCGGTGTGAAACCCATGCCGGTGAAGTCCATCGGCAAAGAAACACTGGGCGTCTTCCGGCGGCTCTTTCAACTGCCGGAAAAGCTGATCACGGACACGGGAGAAGTCATTCTCGGAGACTAAAGGAGGCATCATGGCCGAAAACAAAACACGAATTCAAAAAACAATGGATTTCATCCGCAACGACATCTGGAGAATTCGCGGCACGGGGCTCCCTCCGGGAAAATCTTTTTTTCTGAAGCTGGCCAGGGTGCTAATCCTTTCCATCCGGGGCTTTGACGAAGACAAATGCCAGCTGCGTGCATCTTCGCTGACGTTTTATTCGCTGGTCTCGATTGTTCCCATCGCGGCCATGGCCTTTGGCATCGCCAAGGGCTTCGGCTTCCAGAAAGTGCTGGAAGAACAGCTGCGCGAAAAACTGGCCGGCCACGAGGACATCCTGGCCAATGTAATCCAGTTTTCCGACGCCCTCCTGGCCAACACGAAGGGCGGCCTGATCGCCGGCATCGGCCTGGCGGTTCTTTTCTGGGCCGTCGTCAAAATGCTGAGGCAGATCGAAGAGTCTTTCAACGACATCTGGGGCATCCGGGAAAAACGATCCATCGGCCGGATGTTCGGCGACTATCTGTCGCTTATCCTGATCTGCCCGGTCATTCTCATTCTGTCAAGTGGCGTGAACGTTTTCATTACCACGCAGGTGAATCTGATTCTTGAGAAATTCGCCATTTTGGGAAGCTTTGCCCCCGTGATCTTTTTTCTTTTGAAGCTGCTCCCTTACACCCTCATGTGGGGGCTTTTTACCTTTCTCTACATTTTCATGCCGAACACCCAGGTGAGATTTTCCGTCGGCCTCATCGCGGGAATCATCACCGGCACAATCTTTCAGGTGGTCGAATGGGTTTACATCACTTTCCAGATCGGCGTCGTCCAGTACAATGCCATCTACGGAAGTTTTGCCGCCCTGCCCCTTTTCCTCGCCTGGCTCCAATTGAGCTGGCTGATCGTGCTTTACGGGGCGGAACTGTCCTTCGCCTACCAGAACGTGGAAACGTATGAGTTCGAACCGGACGCGCTTGCGGCCAGCCACCGCCTCCGCACACTGCTTTCCCTGCGCATCGCCCATCATCTGGTTCAGCAATTCGTCAGGGGAGAAAAGCCCGCGACGGCTCGCGAAATCTCCAATCAACTGGAAATTCCCATCCGCTTTGTCAATGAAATTCTATTCAATCTGGTGAAAAGCAATATTCTTTCAATGGCCCAGACGGAGGGAAGTTCGGAACACGGTTATCAACCGGCGCGCGACGTCAACACGCTCACCGTGCAGTATGTTATCAGTGCGATGGAAAAACGGGGCCTGAATCAAACGCCTTTCACGCATTCCCCAGAATTCGCCGTTCTTGCGGCTTCCCTGGAAACGTTTGATCAAACAACAGCGCATCAGCCGGAAAATAAGCTGCTCAAGGATTTGTAAATGATCGCAAAAAGACATTTATGCCGGGCCTTGCTTGGCCTGGTCTTTCTGTGCTGGGTGGCGGGATGCGCTCCGACACATATCATGATGGACGTTGAAAGCCGGGCGGCGCCGGACTTCAAGCCTTCGGCCGACGGAAGGTTTTCTTTCCTTCCCCCGGAAGGGGAAAAGCCCCTGATGGAAAAGCTGCTGCCCCTGATCCGCGGCGAAATGGAAAAAAAAGGCCTGGTGTATGACAGCGCGAGGCCTCACATCCTCGTTCTGATCAAAGCCGGCAAAAGAGCCGAGCAAAGGCGGGAGCCTATCGTGTCCCGCCCGGTTTCGTCTCTTCAACCATCCAGGGAAGGCGCCACACTGGAAACACACTACGTCATCGAAGGCGGCAAATTCTATACGGTTCAGATTCACTGGATCCGTATGGACGTCTTCGACGCGTCAGGCCGAAAGCCGGGCGAGCCGGGAGATGAACTCTGGCACGGCAAGGTTGAGAGCGAGGGGGAAAAAGACGCAAGCGTCGTGGCAAAATGCCTCGTCTCTGGGCTGCTTGTGGACTATCCGGCCGGACGGGGCAAATCCAGGAAAATCCTCAAGCTCAACGAATGCAGATGACGGATGCCATTGTCCCGGCCCTATCAGGACTTGAATTGGACCGGCCATGATACCTCGCCCAGAGCCATACGGCACAGATCGGTAATAAATATTTGGGGTAAACCGGCCTTCGCGGTCGGATCGCGCAGCACGGCATCGCACATGGGACAGATCGTGATCAGGGCCTCGGCATGGTTATCGATCGCGTCTCTGATATTGTCGCTCTGCATGTTTGTCGCCAGTTCCCTGTTGACGGCAAGCGCCGGCCCTCCGCAGCACAGAGCGTTCAGGCCCTCATATTTTCTGGAAACGCGCTTAACCCCGATAAGCTCGAAAATTTCATGAAGCCAGACATCCTGCTTTGGTATCCACCTGACGGCGCAGTTCGGCTGATAGGCAACTTTCTTGTTCAGCTTGGTAATCCCGTTTGGGTTGCGCCTGAGATAGTCACCCATATATTCGAACAGGTGTCTGTAGGGATAGGGCACGGGAATGCCCAGCTCCCTGGCTTTGACGTCCGCCAGAACATAGCCTTCATTATGAAAGTAAACGATTTCCTTGCCCAACGCCGCCAGCCCTTCAATCACCTTCCGGCCGTATCGTTCGGCAAGGCTCGCTCCGCCCATATGGCCCATGCCGACGAGAGACGCATACTTTTTCCCCCGAACCATCGTCATGCCTTTGAACATCCGGCTTTCGAGCGTGCCTTCCGGAAACTGTTTGAACACGAAGGAATCAAAGGACAGTGCCGGCTTGTCCGGATCCCCTTCGATGATCAGACCGCCTTTGCCTTCGTCTTCAAATGCTTTGGCTACCGCATCGATAAAGGGCTTGAAGGCTGCGACAATAGAGCCGGTGCCGATTTTTTCCTGCATTTTGTAGATCAGATCAGACGGATCAGCCCCGGTCGGGCAGTTCTGAAAACAGGCATTACAGGTGATGCAGCGATCCAGAATGTCCGCCGCCTTTCCATCCATAAGAAGCTTTATGTCGCTTGCGGCCTTGTCCTTGTCGTAATCGACATAACGGCACTTGACCAGGCAATCCCCGCATAAATCACACTTTGAAGCATCCCACATTTTACCCTCCTCTTAAAGTTTATTGGGCTTTACAGATATACTCCGGATAGGAAAAGTAGGCATCCCGGAGTAATCTGCGCCTGTTCTCATTTATTTCCGCATAGGTTCTTTGGGGAAGCGGGGCTTTGTTGTCCATGGCCGAATATCACTCCCTGACTCAAGCATGTTTCAGGACGATCGTTCCCATAATGTTGGATACGGTTTCACAAACATCAATCGCCTCCTCAAGCCGTTCAAAAATTTCCTTCCATTTTAACAGCTCAATGGCATCTTTTTCCTTGATAAAAAGATCGGTGATGATGGCTCTTAAAATAACGTCGCCGGCGTTTTCCAGGGTGTGGATTTCCACGCAACCATCCAGAATCATTTGACTGTTTTTCATGTTACGCAACCCGTGAACAACACTTTTGATTTTTTGAATCGCTTGAAAGAGAATTTCCGCCTGCTTGATGATTTCATCGTTTGGCTCTTTAACCTTATACATATGAATGCGAATGGCGGTGCCTTCGATGTGGTCCAGAATCTCATCCATTTTATTGACTAACAAATAGATATCCTCACGGTCGATGGGCGTCAGAAAGGTTTTGTGCATTCGTTCGTATGTCTTATGGGCAATGCCGTCCGCCTCATGCTCAATTTCCTTGAGCCGTGAAACAGGGGCAGCAGAAAAATTATGATGGCGGGCCATTTCAAGGAAGAATTGACCGCCTTCTTCAATCTTGGCAGCCAATTTTTCGAAATAATCAAAAAAATTTTCTTCTTTAGGAAAAAGGCGCATCAGCAATACCTCTTTTTAAGTTTTCCAAGGATGGACTTCGTTTACGGGCTTGTACCATAAGTTAGGTCAGAGTTCGAGCAGATTTGATAATCTTCAATCTCAGATCCTGTCTCTCAAATAACAACTATATTAACTACTCGATTTATAATTGATAATACACTGATTACAAAGCTTGACACCAATGGCTGGTCTCTGCTAAGTGCCCAATACTCTTGCGCGCATATCCTGGCCGAATCCAAGTGTCAGAGCTCCACCTCCAACAGATTGAATGAGTATTCTCCATCAGGGGGTCTAGAATGGAAAAGAAAGAATATTACATCGCATCATCCATCAACGACGGATTTCTCGAAATTGCAATAACCGGCACTGCCACAGGCAGAGACCATGTAAAAATAGTCAATGAATTTGATGAAATCCTAAAGGCAAACAGGGTAAAGAAAGCCATATTCGATGTTCGCGGCCTTGCGGGACGCATCGAGAATATGGAAATCTATCGTTTCGTCAGAAATCATCCCTCCGTTATTTATGATATTCAATCTGCCATTGTGGATTTCCCGGAAAACAATCACCAGGAGACCGCGGCAAAAAATGCCGGTCTGGCGTTATGGAAATGGTTCACGGATCTGGATTCTGCCAGAGCCTGGTTAAAGGCAAGTAAAAGATAGTCAGCAGAAACGATTTTTCAATTCCAAGATATTGAACTGCCTACTTGCCATTGGCTGTATTGGAATCGCCTTTAAACATCCTTGGGTATTTTCAAAAGGCTCAATTCACAAGACTTTCCGGGATCTGCCCTTTCATTACCTTGATGATGTTGGTAATACTTGTGGTGATAATGCGTCCTTGCGCTTCAATGGAAACACCGGCCACGTGCGGTGAAAAAATAACCTTATCGCTTGCCATCGCCAGCAATGGATTGGCTGAATCGATGGGTTCGACGGTGAAGACATCCAGTGCCGCTCCTCCAAGTTTTCCGTCTCGCAGCGCTTCAGATAGAGCCTGTTCATCAACGACCTCTCCACGCGCCACGTTAATAACTACCGCACTAGGTTTCATAAGGGCAATCTTATCGCGGCTGAGAAGTCCGACCGTGTCCTCCGTGAGTGGACAATGCAAACTGAGGATATCGGCACTTTTCACTACATCGTTCAACTCTGTAAAAGTGATCTGAAAACGCTGCTCCTCTTCGGCGGTGATACGGGAAATATCGTAATAAAGCATGTGCATACCAAAAGTGGTTAGCCTCTCGGCCACAGCTCTGCCTATCCTTCCGAAGCCGATGAATCCCCATGTTTTATTGAATAGTTCAACCGGCCGTACCTCCATCTGCCGCCATTCTCCCGCCGCTGTTGTTCGGACTGCAAAGAAAATATTCTTTAGGAGACACAGGGCTGCCATGATGGTATGTTCGGCAACGGCGATCGTGTTTGCTCCGGCTGTGTTGGCAACCTTGATCCCGACATCACGACAAGCGGAAATATCGATGTGCTGGTAGCCTACACTGGGCTGCTGAATGAGTTTGACTTGCTTTGCAGCCTGTGCCACATCACGTGTTATTCGTTGCTGGAATCTGTAATCGCCGATGATATATCCGGCATCCTTGACTGCTTCAACGATCTGCCCGATCTCGAAATTGCTGGCATCAACCACCTTGATGTCCTCGACACCATGCATTTTAAAAAGTTCCCTTAAGAGCTCAACCGGAAGCGGCGAGAGGGATACAATCTTCTCCATCTGTTAAACTCCTTTCTCTATATTAAAGCTTTTTTCAAAACGAGGGGTTCAAGGCGTGGACACAGACGCCCAGGCACATGATGACGAACAACAATATCCCGGCAAGAATTTTAAAAAGTAATTTCATTGCAGTTCTCCTTTAAAGTATATTCTATGTGTAGCCTTTTTAGTAAGCTACGGAATGTAACCAGTATCTCTCATCGACCGGTCATTTGCTCTATCTTTTCCGGATACCGGGCACCATGCACCGTAATCTTTGAGGCGACGCTTTCGATCTCGCGCAGATCGTTGGCCGTAAGTTCGACTGCAACTGCACCGATGTTTTCGTCAAGGCGCTCCAGCTTCGTTGTGCCTGGGATGGGAACAATCCATGGTTTCTGGGCAAGCAGCCAGGCAAGCGCTATCTGAGCAGGTGTTACCCGTTTCCTCTTCGCAATCAAGGCAAGCAGATCTATCAGGGCTTGATTAGCTTTTCGTGCTTCCGGCGTAAATCGAGGAAGGATGTTGCGGAAGTCGGAGCTGTCGAAGGTTGTTTTCTCGTTTATCTTTCCCGTCAGAAAACCCCTGCCCAACGGGCTATAGGTAACAAAGCCGATGCCGAGTTCCTCGAGGGTCGGCAGCACCTCCTTCTCATGGCTTCTAGTCCAAAGCGAGTATTCGCTCTGGAGAGCAGTGAGCGGCTGGACGGCGTGAGCGCGACGGATCGTTTTTGCGCCTGCTTCGGACAAGCCGAAATTCTTGACCTTACCTTCCTGAATCAACTCCTTCACGGTTCCCGCCACGTCTTCGATTGGCACGTTCGTGTCAACGCGGTGTTGATAGAGCAAATCAATTGTCTCGACCTTGAGTCGCTTGAGCGAGCCTTCGACGGCTTGTTTGATGTGTTCCGGCCGACTGTTCAGGCCAGGCGATCCCTTCATCCTCCGGGGATCAAAATAAGGATCGAGGTCAAATCCAAACTTGGTGGCAATGACCACTTGCCCGCGAAACGGAGCGAGGGCTTCGCCCACGAGTTCTTCGTTGATGAACGGGCCATAGACTTCTGCCGTATCAAAGAATGTGACGCCGCGTTCGACGGCTGCCCGAAGAAGTGAGGTCATCTCCTTCTTGTCTTTGGGGGGGCCATAGGAAAAACTCATTCCCATGCAGCCAAGACCAAGAGCCGATACTTCCAGGCCGCTTTTCCCTAATTTACGCTTCTGCATTTTGAACTCCTTTCTTTAAGTTAAGCGCCGTATAATTTACAATACTTTTCAGCAATGAGAATCTTTTAATGATTGCCGTCTGCAATCTAGCGGGTCTTCAAACTCAAGATTAAGGGGATCACAACCAGACTCAAGAGGAGGCTAACGACAACAAAAGGCCAGTGAAGCCCCATATAGGAGGCCATGATACCACCCGCTAAGGGTCCCAGCGTCATGCCGAGAGAGGTCATGGAAGCCGTCAACCCGTAAGCCTTCCCGTAGCTTTCCTTTGGAGTGAGCTTTCCTACCAGGGCATTCATGAGAGGAAGGTTTCCTCCAACCGCAAATCCGAAAAGTATTCGGATAACGAGCAATTGGTCTATGTTTCTGGCCAAGGCATGGGCGGCCCACAGCATAGAGGCTATGAATAGGTTAAAAATAAGGACTTGTTTGTGGCCTCTGCGGTCGCTCAAATAACCGATGGCGGCGGCGGAAATTGAGGCGGTTGCGCCGGTAACACCAAGCAGCAGCCCTGTCGTGGAGGCAACTTGTGTCTTCAGGTTTCCGACCTCTTCGATGAACAGCGGTAAAATGGGGATGGCGATATTAATCGAGAAGTGGAATAGGAGAAAAACGACCATCAAGGAGACTAAACCCGGCATGGCAAAGAGCATCCCCATTGTCCCGCTTCGTTTCAATGATGCAGCAGAGGGACGGATAAATTTTTCCTCCGCCCCCAGCATAACAAGGACACCACCCACAAGCAAAATAGCGCCTCCCGCAATGAAGGTCAAACGATAGCCGATCATGTCGGCAATCATGCCTCCCATCCAGGGTCCCAGGGACATTCCCAAAAAAACGGCAACCTGCATCAGACCCAGCCCAAATCCCAGTCTCGTGCCGGGCAAAACAGAGGAAACCAGTGCAATGGAAGCGGCAATGGTTCCTGTAAAAGCGCCGGCGAGCAGACGAAGAAAGAGGAGTTGATAAACATCGCCGATCATTCCCGTGGCCATGGTAATGATCGCACCGGCAAACATGGCACGTTCAACCATGAGTTTCCGACCATAACGGTCTGAAAGCCAGCCCCAGATGGGGGCGAAAATGGTCATGGTGAGGCTCGATGCCGCCAATAGAATCCCGGCCCACACAGGCACCAACTTCTCATCCGTCACACCAATTTCTCGGACATAGAAGGGGATAAAAGGCAGAACAAAAGCAAAACCCACAATGGAAAGAAACTGGGCAATAAACATGACAAAGAGGGTCAAACGCCAAGGAGAGGTTTCATGTGCGCCCGGGCCAGTACTTTCTTTCTCTCTAGATGTCATGGAATAGTCCTTTTAAGGAAGGAAATGTAGGAGAAATAGTTTGGCAT
>WOYI010547734.1_pt1 | contig 33908 bp, 26 predicted proteins | sample 6423411 | NCBI WGS metagenome assembly WOYI01 (sample SAMN13441803, study PRJNA592873) | oil field metagenome | biome: oil field; feature: oil-well bore; material: oil-contaminated soil; isolation source: oil-contaminated soil from oil-well borehole | place: Germany: Wietze | collected 2016-10-18 ...
TGACACCGCCGAACAGCCGCAGCGGCCCGACCGTGTCCAGGCCGCGGCACGAGAAGACGAACCGTTTCGCCGGCCCGACACCGCAGGTTGGTCGGTATCGGCGCCGTTGACGACCCGGCCCGGCGAACGGCCTTCGGCGCAGTGGACTTTGGGCCCTACTTTCGGCCGAGGCCCAGTGCTGGGATCGAAGAGTAGGTTCGTCAACAATCACTTTCCGTTGGGGGCATCATGACCGCTGGTCGGCACCCACGGCCCCCAGCCGGTGTGTCTCCAACATCGCCCGGTATTCGTCGATGCCGCGGTTTGGATTGGGCTTGAAGATCAGTCGGCGAGCCCCAAGCCGCGTCGCCTCTTCTTTCGTCCTCGAAAGTACTGTCTGCCAAGGCTTCCGCAGTCCGCAGTCGTGGCAGGACGACGAAAGTTGCGTGTTCGCCTTTCCAGGGACTGATCATGATGGCGTCCGCGCATCCTCGTCTGAGTACTTGATACCCAGGACCACGTAGCCGTTGTCCTTACCGCTGGACGGAAACACCCCGCGGTACAGCGTGCAGCGACTCCCACACCGGCTCGCGCGGCCTCGGTCACCAGATCCGCACCGTTCACGTCCGCCTGATGGGAAAAGGCCCGTCGGGTGTTCGAGGCGCACACCACGACCACCTTGGAGGTGCCGTACGATGTGTCGCACAACCTGGCGAAGATCGAGGTGCATCCCATCGACGGAAGACCACGCACCCTGTGTGTGCATCGCGAGGGTGCAACCCGCTCCCTGCCGCCCCATCACCCCGAGCTACCCGACGACCTGGCCGACGTCGGCCAGCCAGTGCTGATACCGGGAACCATGGGCACCGCCTCCTACGTGCTCGCGGGTGTCCCCGATAGCCCGGCGTTCTTCTCCACCGCGCACGGGCGTTCACCGCGCCGGAGCGGCTCAACCTGCGCAGCCACTCAGCGCTCATCACAGAGCAACAGCATATTGTCAGCCCAAACCTGCTGTGGCTCAAGGGATCTGAGGCCAAACAATGGGTGATTGGAATCTATTGAGCGCCAGAGCTATTCGATTGCGGCGGCAGGGCGAGAGAAGAATTAGCGTAGGACAGAAGCAGCACCATTGGCCGCCTTCTGCCGAGCACGCCACTCGCCGCGGCTTTGTTGGGGACCAAATGCCCTCGCTCGGGGGCTTACGACTCTGCCGACGGAAGTGGGCGCTTTGTACTGCTGGCGTCTCTCGTTCGGGCGCGGCGACACGGGTCGACAAAGAACAGGAGCGGTAGATATGCAACTAGAACGGTTCCGATCGCTGGTGAGCGCGCGTGGTCCGTTCGTGTCGGTCTGCATCGACGACTCGCGTGATACCGCGGAGGCCGAGGCGCAGCTGGACGCGAGATGGCGCGATGTTCGCAGGCATCTCGCGGACCGAGGCGTGGATGAGGATGTGATCGTCACGCTCGAGCGCGCCGTTCTGCACAGCGAACCGGGCGTGGGTCGACGGGGCCGCGGGGTGATCGCGGCCGGCGATCAAGTGTTGGTTAACGAGCATCTCGTGGGCCCACCGTCGGCCACGGTCCTTCGCGTGTCGGATTACCCGTACATCGTGCCCCTGGTGGAGTTCGGCATGTGGCGCCGCCCGGCGTATGTGTTTGCCGCTGTGGACCATGTCGGCGCCGATATCACCCTGCACCGGGGCCACATGGTCCGGTCGGAGAGCGTCGATGGTGGCGGCTATCCCGTGAACAAGCCGGCCACCGCCGGGTGGAGCGGCTACGGTGACTTGCAGCACTCGACCGAAGAAGCCATCCGCATGAACGAGCGCGCGGTTGTCGACCGTCTCACTGAGCTGGTGGATGAAACGGGCGCCGAGGTGGTGTTCGTGTGCGGCGAGGTCCGCGGGCGCACCGATGTGGTGTCGGCGCTGCCGGAGCGTGTGGCGGCGCGGGTGTGCCAACTGCACGCTGGGGCGCTGGGCAGGCGCATCGGCGAGGACGAGATCAGCGACCTGATCGACGCGGAGTTCGAGCGACGTCGACGCGCCGAAATAGCGGATATCGCCGAGCGGTTCCAAACCGAGATCGCACGCCGGTCCGGGCTGGCAACAGAAGGGCTTGCACCGGTCTGTGCCGCGTTGCGGGCCGGCAGCGTCGACACGCTGATCGTCGGTGAGCTCGGCGACGCCGCGGTTCTCACGGGCGAAGAGCTCACCACCGTCGCACCCGACGCTGACGCGCTCTCCGAACTGGGGGAAGCTCCGGTTCGAGTGGTCAGGGCCGATGAGGCGCTGCCCTTCGTCGCGATCACCGTCGGCGCGTCGTTGATTCGGGCTGGCGACCGCATTGCACCGACTGATGGCATCGGGGCCCTGCTTCGATACGCCGCCGCTGGGGTGGTTCCCAACGAAGGGGCGCCGAGCCGATCGCTTGCCCCTTAGCAGCTGTGGTTGGTATCAGCTGCAGAACCGACCAACGCCAGACCGACTCGGCTGGCCAGCTTCGGCAAACGCCCGAATCTGACGCGGATCCACGGCATTTCATCACGTGACGCATTATGGTGGTGCGCCGCGTGAGATAGGCCGCCCGCCTTATCGGCGACTTTCGGTAGCACGATAGGTAGGATGCCGGTATGGCGAAAGAGAAGATTTCGGTGACTGTAGACGCGGCCGTGCTCGCCGCGACCGACGCGGACGCGAAGGCCGCTGGCGTAAATCGGTCGGAGATGGTCGAGCAGGCCCTACGCAACGAGCATCTGCGTGCTGCCCTGCAGACGTACACGACCCGGACCGTCCCGGCGCTGGACATCGACGCCTACGCGCAGAAGGTGTACCAGGCGAACCGGGCGACGGGCTTGTGATCGCTCCCGGCGACATCGCACCACGCAGCGACAGCGAGCACGAGCTCTACGTTGCCGTTCTGTCCAATGCGATCCATCTCGCCGCTGATACCGGACGTGTGATCACATGCCCGTTCATTCCCGGCCGGCTGCCGGACGACGCCATGTCGATGGTCATCACTGTCGAGCAACCCGACGGCACCCTTCTACCGGAACTTGCGCAGTGGCTCCCCAGGGCTGCGCTCGACGAACCAATCGGCACCATCGGCGTCGCCGCCCTGCGCGAGACTACGGCGATCGTGACCGCCCTCATCTCCTAGTCCTGGCCCCGACTCCCCTGCCAACTCGCACCTCGTGAGCACGCACCATTACCAGTTTTTACTATCGAGATACTCAACTGGATGAATACTTGCGACGAAGTGCTGATGTCCGATCCGGAACAGCTGACCTGCGCGTTCGATCGTTCCCGGCCCGGGCCGGTTGTTCGACTACTTGGACAACCGCGTCGATGAACTCTATGCGGCGAACAAAAAGGCGTGGCTGACGACGCTGCGCGATGCCTGCATCGCCAAGGTCGCTTACGCCTACGGCCTGCGACATCAGGGACTGTTCTGGCTGCAGAACGTCGACTTCGGCCCGAATCCTCATGTCCCGCAGTACGGTTCGTTCGGCGCCATGTATGTCCGTTGGGGTAAGGGATCGCGTGGTTCTCAAGCGAAAAGGCGAACCGTGCTGACGGTGCCACTGATGGGTTTGGCCCCGGAGATCCTGAATGCGTGGATCAACGATCCTGATTGCCGGGAACGGATGACCTTCGGTGCGGGTTGCCCGACGGCTTGTCCCTGCGGGGTTCCGGCGGTCGTATGTGACCCATCTGATCGAGGCAGGTTACGACCCGCTGTTCGTCCAGCAGCAGGTCGGGCACGAACAATCCTCGACGACGGCGCTCTACACGCAGGTCTCCTCGGACTACCGGCATCTCGGTCACGCTGTCATTCAGCACATCGATCTTGTCGTCCTCCCGCATGCTGCCGCTCGTGTCAAGCAGCAGGACAACGGGTTGCATTCGCGATGCAACAGGTTCGTACGGCATCCAGGAGAGACATCGGGATTTGGCTTAGTCTGATCGTCAGTACAACAGGAGGGGAGCCGAGGCCGATGGAGGCGCTCGCGGTGCTGGGTGCGTACCTCATCGGCGCGGTCCCGTTCAGCCAGATCGTCTCGCTGTGGCGCGTCGGTGTGGATCTGCGCGAGGTGGGGACGGGCACCGTGTCGGGAACGGGACTGTATCGCGTAGGCGGCATCCCGGCGCTGGTCCTCGGTGGGGGTCTCGATGTCGCCAAAGGTGCGTTGGCCGCTGCGCTTGCGGGTGGCAACCCCACCGTCGGGTTATTCGCGGCGGCCGCGGTGATCATCGGCCACTGCTGGTCGATCTTTCTGCGCGGTGCCGGCGGCAGGGGATTGTCCCCGGCCATCGGTGCCCTGGCGGTGCTGTACTGGCCGGGGGCGCTGATGCTGCTGGCGGCGCTGGCGATCGGGCGACTGGTGAAAGAGACCGGGCTGATCACCTTCATCGCTGATGTGGTGCTGCTCGTCGTGCTGGCGATGACGAACGGATCATGGGGAATGGCGCTTGGCCTTGCTATCGTGATCCCGATGCTGCTCAAGCGCCTGCTGGGCAACGCTTGCGCTCCGGACGGTGACAGGCTCAAGCACTACCGCAGTCGACTGCTCTATGACGCCGACCAGCACAAGGCCAGCTGAGAGGCCCGCCACCATGAGTTCAAGACCGCCGCTGTTCGACATAACCGCGCTCGAGCAAACTATGGTTTCGTTTGCCGCCCGCCTGGACCGGCATCGGTCCGAGTTGAACAGGCTCAACGTCTATCCGCTGCCCGACGGGGACACCGGTGACAACCTGGCGGCGACGCTGCACTCGGTCCTGGCACAGGTGGCGAAGGCCAAGCCGGACGGCGGCGTGGTCAACGCGGTGGCGACCGGCGCGGTGTTGGGTGGCCGGGGCAGCTCCGGGGTGATCCTCGGCCAGGGGTTATGCGGCTTCGTCACCAGTCTGCCGGACACCTGCGGGGCAGCGGACCTCGCTGCTGCGCTGACCGCGGCGGCTGCGGCCGCGCGTGAGGCCATCGCCGACCCGGTGGAGGGAACCATCCTCACTGTGGCCGACGACGCGGCGCGCCAGGCGCAGGCGTCGGCGTCGGCCGGTGAATCGCTGGCAGAAGTCGCCCGCGCGGCCGCAGAGGAGGGATGGCGGTCCCTGGCGCGCACGCCCGACCTGCTGCCCGCCCTGGCCCGCGCGGGGGTCGTCGACGCCGGTGGTTTCGGCTACGTCCTCTTCCTGGATGCCCTGCTGGAAGCGATCACCGGGGAGGAACGCCCGCGACGCCGACCGGAGGCACCGGTGCTTCAGGTGACGACCGTCGATGCCGGCGCCCATGCGAAGCCATCCAGCGGTCGCTACGAGATCCTGTGCATGCTCGCCGCCGACCAGGGCGAGCTGCAGGCACTGCGCGAGCGCTGGTCGGACCTCGGTGACACGGTGGCGATCGCGGGAATCGGAGACACGTGGCGTGGCCACGTGCACACCGACGACGTCCCCGGCGCGCTTGCGGCAGCCCGGCAGGCCGGTGAAGTCTCCCGCGTCGAGATCACTGATCTGTTCGCAGCGCAGGACGGGCCGACGCCCGAGCGGGGACTGCACACCGGTGCTCCCGACGGGAGCGCGGTGTCCGTCGTCGCGGTCGCCGAGGGGGACGGGCTGGTCGCGGCCTACCTGGAAGCCGGCGCACGACGGGTCGTCCTGGGTGGGATCACCGAGAAGCCGTCGACCGGCGAGCTGCTGCGGGTGGTGGACGCGTGCGCATCGCCGGTCGTCGTGCTGCCGGGAGACCAGGACGTGCTGCCAGCGGCCCGCCGCGCGGCGCAGCTGGCGGCGGTCCCGGCCCGCGTGGTTCCGACGGACATGCTGGCTGGGCTGCTGGCCCTGGAGGCCGTCGGCCCCGGCGTCAACGGGGACGCCGACAGTGAAGCGGCACAACTCCAGCGGGCGTCACGCCGGATTCACACCGCGCGCATCCAGCGTGCAGTGCGCGAATCGAAGACCGAACTGGGCAAGGTCCGCGTCGGCGAATGGCTTGCGAAGGGTACGGCGGGGTTGGTCGCATCCGGGGCCACCGCCTCCGAGGCGTTGGACGGGGCGGCGGCAGTGCTCATCGGACCCGGCACGAGGCGGGCGCTTGTCACTGTCGACCAAGAGGCACCGGTAACTGGAAACGTTGTGGCCGACTTGCGTCGCATCTATCCGCATGTGCAGTGGCTCCAGCGGCGGACGAACCGGCCGTCGTGTGCCTACGGGATCGCGGTGTGGTGATCATGCGCATCGAGCATGCCGTGTTGTCGAGCCCCGACGGGACGCGGCTGGTCGCCGACATCTATCAACCGGGCGCAACGGTTCGCGGCGGTGTGGTTCTGGTACATGGCTTTTCGGCCACCCGCCGACTCGACGCCGTGGTGGAGCAGGCCCGTGCCCTGGCCGACGCCGGGTTCGCCGTCCTCACCTATGACAGCCGAGGGCACGGCGTGTCCGGCGGCGAGTGCACGCTCGGCCGCCTCGAGGCCGATGACGTCGGAATCGCGGTCAACCACCTGCGCGGGTACGTCGACGACGTCGTGGCCGTTGGTGCCTCCATGGGTGCGATCGCCACCCTCTCCTACGCGGTCGGCGATCCGGGGCTGGCCGGCATCGTCTTGGTCAGCATCCCCACGTCACTGCGTTCGGTGCTGACGTTGGGGGCGTTTGCCATGATGGTGATGACCCGCACTCCCCTGGGGCGGGCCTATATGCGGTGGACCGGAACCCGGGTCTCTTCGGAGTTCCGGCTTGGTGATCTGCCGACCGTCCAGGTGATGCAGCTGCAGGTCCCGGTCGCGATCGTGCACGGCCGCCAAGACGGCATGATCCGCGCCGATGCGGCGCTCGACCTGTACGACGCCGCACCCGAGCCGCGCCGCGTCGAACTCGTCGAGGGCATGGGCCACGGGTTCCAGACCGCCGGTGTTGCGGCCGTGACCCATGGCGTGGAGTGGGCGTTCGAGCAGCAGCGTCTCAACCGTCGGTGACCGTGGGGTCTTCCCAGGCCACGCCGACGATCGGCCCGGTGCTGGCGCCCATCACCGGGGTGAACAGAGCGATCTCGACCTCCAGTTCCGGACGGGCGCTGCGCAGCCGGGTTGCCAGCTGTTGCGCCTCGTCCTCGAGCAATGCGTGGCTGACCACCGCCCGTCCCGGTGTCCCCGGCGGGAAGGCTGACAACACCCGCCGGTAGATCCGGTCGATACCGCGATGTATGCCGCGGACCACACCGAGCAGACGCACGTCGCCATCGGGACCGAGCGTGAGCAGCAGCTTGACGTCGACGGCGTCGCCGAACCGGGCCATCGTCGCAGGCATCCGCCCGCTGGAGGCCAACCGCCGCAGACCGTCGAGCACGAACTCCAGGTGGTAGCTACCGCGCAGCCGCTCGGCCCGCGCCACCAATTGGTCGAGCGTCATCCCGGCCCGGGCCTCCTCGGCCAGCCGGCGCACGAACAGCCCCTCTGCGGCAGCGGCGGTCTTGGAGTCCACCACGACCGTTGGGACGGCCATCAGCTTCGCGGCGGCATGTGCACTGTCGTAGGCGCTGCTCAGCGTTCCCGCGAGGGTAACCACCAGCAAGCCCGCAGCGCCGGCGTCGACGGCCTTCTGCATCGCCTCGTACCAGTCGCCGACCGACGGTGACACGGTCTTGTGGTCGAGCTCGTCGGTGAACTGCGCGTAGAACTCTTCCGCAGTCAGGTCGACGCCCTCGTGATACAGGGTGCCGTCGAGGGTTATGCAGATTCCCACCACGCCGATGCCGAGTCGCGATCGCACCTCCGGTAGCAGGCACGCGACGCTGTCGGTGAGGATGGTGATTCCCGCCATGGCCCGCCCTTCCGTCACCAACGAGGGTCGCGGTGTGGCGATGACGTTACCGACGCGGTGGTCGACTTTCGTGGCTCTTCCGAATTAGCAGGGGCGGAGCTGTCTGGCACTGGTTGGCGCTCGCCGTGATTGGCGGGTGCAGGCCGTTCGCCGAGCAGCCACTCGCGCTCCCGCGCCGGACCTGCCGTCCTCCTGAGATTGAACGTTGCAGTTGATTCGAGCGACGAACTGTTGACGTGTCTCCAGCTCCCCTTGCAAGTCGAACCGGAGCATATGGGACGCGTAGACGTACCACTGGCGCCATCCGCGTCGAGATACTGATGGCTCGATGAAGTACGAGAGCGTGATCCGGAGCCGAACCGGCTCAGTGTGCACTTGTTCGCGATCCAGCATTCGGACGGAATGCTCAGCGGTGATGATCGGATAAAGATTCCTAAGATTCGGAACGTGAAAGATCATCTCCGCCAACGACTTCGAAGCGGTGTGGGCCGCAGGATGACCGACGCCTACCATGCCGAGTCGGCGTTGGACCTGGATGAGACCCTCACGGTCTTCCGTTTGGGTGTGCCGCCGACGCTGGCCCGAACGCTGCGCTCGACGAACTGCATCGAGTCGATGATCTCGGTCTGCCGCGAGCACGCGAGCAATGTCAAGCGCTGGTGCGCCGCCGGGATGGTCGAGGCGGGCAAGCACCGCACCCGGGGCGCATCACCGGGATCACGGCAAGGACTTTTGGCACTTGTGAAGGTGATACCTGCGGCCGCATCATGGGAACAAAGATCCGGGCGTAGGTGGTAAATCCGCCGTCTGTTAGCCGCCGTCTGTTGGTTGAAAGTGCCAAACGCATGACGCAGGAAAGCACTTCACCGGATTGACCGCTGAGTCCATCGACCGCGGACTCCATTGTTGAGGGGAAGTCATGAACGTCGTCGCCATCGTCCTTGCGGTGGTCATTGTGGCGCTGATTGTGGCGGCGCTGTCGATTCGGGTGGTGTACCAGTACGAGAAGGGTGTGTTGTTCCGGCTCGGGCGGGTCAAGGATGTCCGGGAGCCTGGGCTGAGGTTCATCATCCCGGTCATCGACCAGTTGAGGAAGGTCTCGATGCGTATCGTGACGATGCCGATCCAGTCACAGGGGATCATCACCCGCGACAATGTCAGCGTCGACATTGCCGCCGTCGCGTACTTTCGGGTCATCGATGCGGTGAAGTCGGTGGTGGCCATCGAGAATGTCAGGGCGGCAATCGATCAGATCGCCCAAACCACGCTGCGCAACGTCGTCGGCCAGCACACCCTCGACGAGACGTTGGCGGAGACCGAGGTGATCAACGCCAACATCCGGCAGATCCTGGACGTGATCACCCTGGAGTGGGGTGTCGAGGTGACTCTGGTCGAGCTCAAGGACATCCAGTTGCCCGACAGTATGAAGCGGGCGATGGCCCGAGAAGCCGAAGCCGAGCGGGAGAAGCGCGCGAAAATTATTGCCGCCGAGGGTGAATCGCTGGCAGCGGCGGCACTCGGTGATGCCTCGGACACCATGATGGTCCACCCGTTGGCGTTGCAGCTGCGCAATCTGCAGACCCTGGTCGAATTGGGGGTCGACAAGAACACCACGGTGGTGTTCCCTGCTCAGCTGATGAGCGCGATCGGCGACATCGGAACATTCTTCGCCCGCGAGACCGCCGCCGTGGCGACGCCGTCGCCGCCGATCACGGCCCCATCAGCCCATCAGACGCAGGCCCCAACACCGGCAGCCAACGCAGAGAGCGGCCCCGACGCAAGCGCCCTGCGTGTGTGATTGCCGGCCAGCGCACTACTGAGCAGCACGATCAGCGTGGACTCACTCCTCGATCACCAAGATGCCAGCGCGGACCAAGAGCGCGTAGACCTCCCGCAGTGGCGGCGTGAGCAGGTGCACGCCAGCCATGATCAGCGATTCACTGCCAGCACCACGCACGAATTCGGACATAATTACAAGGCAAACCAATCTTGGTGACGAATCAGGGTCTCTTAACTGAATAGGACACGAACATGTTGTCAACGGCCCGATCATTCCTGGCCTCGAACCGCGATGCTTCCCGGCTCGTCGAACGGGGCGAGAAGTTCTCCCTCCGACTGCCTGTGGTGGGCAAGGTGGCCGTGCCGCCGCCTGATCAGCTCGCCTTCTACGGGGTACTCGGCGCACTGGCCGCGGGTGGCCTGATCGACTGGCCGGTGGCACTGGCAATCGGCGTCGGCCAAGTCGTTTTGGCCAGGCACTTCAGCGATGGCTCCGCAGCCCCGCCCCCCGCCGCCCCGGCTGCACGTGAGGACGTGGCGGCTGCCCCGGCCGAAGCCGCTACGGCGCCTCGCAAGGCTGCGCCCCAGCAAGACGCTGAAGAAGGCCTGGCCTAGCCATACGGACCCAGGGTCAGCATCGCTGGGCGGTCAAGCCCGGTGAGCATTTTGGTGACGCGCATCGGTCACATAGTTCTGGCTGGCCGCGCGGTCGGCGGTGTGCTGCGCCGGTGCTGACGAACCAGGCTCGTGTTCATCGTGGTCATCGGGTTCGTCCTTGTCGATTAGTTCAGCGGTGACATCGGCGGAGACGACCAGCGAATACGCGTACGCGAGTTTGAGCAGTTGTCATTGGCGTTTGGCGCCTGGATCCGGATGGGCGGTCGGGTCGTGCTCAGTCAGGAATGGGAGCGCGCCATCGCACGGTGCAGCCGGCAGGGTCCTTGCGGCCGTCGAGCAACCGGAGAACCAGCTTGCGAATCTCGCTCGCCCACAACACCGCACTGGCCATTGCCGTACAGACCAGCCATTGGGTCAACGACAGGGGTGCGGTGGTGAAGGCTTCACGCAGGAACGGCACTTGCACAACTGCCACTTGAAGAAGGACGGACAGCGCAATTGCGCCCCACAGCCATCGGTTGGCAAAGGCGCCGCTGAAGGCGGTGTGGGTCTCGGAGCGGGCATTGAGGGTGTTGAAGAGTTGGGCCAGTACGAGCACGGTGAAGCCTGCAGTCCGGGCATTGTCCGGGGACTGGCTGCCGGCAATCAGTCCGCCGGGCAGATACAGGTCGAGCGTTGCCAATGTGGCCACCGCCGTGACCACTCCGATCACGACGATGCCGCCCCACATCCGGCCGTCGATAATACGGTCCGACATCGACCGGGGTGGCCCGCTCATGAGGTCCTCCGTCTCGGGGTCGACTCCCATCGCTAGGGCCGGCGCGCTGTCGGTGAGCAGATTGATCCACAGGATCTGGGTAGCCAGCAACGGCAGCGCCACAGAATGTTCGCCGTTGGACATCCCGATCAGGCCAGCGAGCACGACACCGAGGAACACCGTCAGGACTTCGCCCATGTTCGACGAGAGCAGATAGCGCAGGAACTTCTTGATGTTCGCGAAGATCCCTCGGCCTTCTCGGATGGCCAAGACGACGGTCGCGAAGTTGTCGTCAGCGAGAATCATCTTCGCCGCCTGCTTGGCGACTTCGGTGCCGGTGCGGCCCATCGCTACGCCGATGTCTGCCGATTTCAGGGCGGGCGCGTCGTTCACACCGTCGCCGGTCATAGCCACTATCTGATCGTCGGCGTGGAGCGCCTCGATGATTCGTAGCTTGTCAGCTGGAGTGATCTGCGTGAATGCGGAGCGCTGGCGTACCGTTTCGCGGAACTGGTCGTCGTCGAGTTGTGCGAGCTCAACCCCCGAGACGGCTATCTCGTGCTCGGTCAAGCCGAGGTCGTGGGCGATCCGCGCGGCTGCGCGGGGATGGTCTCCGGTGATCATCATGATCCGAATCCCGGCTTGCCGCGCCTCGGCGATGGCGACGGCCGCCTCCGGACGCGGAGGGTCGATGATTCCGACCATGCCGCAGTAGACCAGACACTGCTCCAGGCATTCGTCGATCTCGGGTGGTTCGGTGACCCCAAGCGGCCGGTAGGCGATAGCCCGTGCGCGGTAGGCGTCGCCGCAGAGGCGCTCGACGTCCTCAAGGATGCGGGACCGCCAAGCCCCGTCGAGTGGTTCGAGCCGATCGCCCACTTGGACGTGCGAGCAGCGGTCGAGCACTTTGTCCGGGCTGCCCTTCGTGACTGCGATGATCATGCCGTCGCGCTGGGCGTCTGAGGCGAGACTCGTCACCAGCTGGCGTTCGACGGTCCACGGGACCTCACCTACGAGATGGAACCGCTCGACGCGGCGGTCGCGGGTGCCAATCTTCATCTCGGCGACCAGGAACGCAGCATCGGTGGGATCGCCCTGGATAGTCGATTCACCGTTGTGTTCCTGCAGGGTGGCGTCATTGGCGAGACTGCCGCCACCAACGACCATCGCCGTTTGGCGCCACAGTTCAGTGCCCTCCGGCACGGGAATACCGTGCTGCTCGATCCGTCCTTCGGGCCGGTATCCGGCACCGGTGACAGTGACGTCCCCCAGCGGCGTCACCACGCGTCCGATCGTCGGCTCTCCGGTGGTGAGAGTGCCGGTCTTACCCGAGCAAATGACCGATACCGCCCCCAGCGTCTCCACTGATGAGAGTTCCTTGACGATCGCATGATGGGTGGCCATCCGGCGAACTCCGAGCGCGAGCACCACCGACATGACCGCTGGTAGTCCTTCGGGCACTGCGGCTACCGCGAGTGATACCCCGACCAGCACGGCCGTGATGACGTCGTCGACACGGTGGACGCCGAAGACGAGCAATATGGTGGCGATCACCACCACTGCGATGGCGAGAACGCCGATCCCGAGTACCCGACCGACCTGGGCGATCTCGCGCTGCAGCGGCGTCGGGCCATCTTGCACCGTCTCCACCAGGTCGGCGATTTGACCCATCTGAGTTGCCATCGCGGTGGCGGTCACCACAGCCCGCCCGTCGCCCCGCGTGACTGCGGTGCCGCTGAAGACCATGTCGAGCCGGTCGGCGAGCCCTACTGGCGATGCGAGCGTGCGGGCGTCTTTGAGGACGGGTGCGCTCTCGCCAGTCAGCGCGGCCTCTGACACCTCCAACCCGGCGGTCGCGAGCAACCTGGCATCGGCGTCGACCGTGTGGCCCTCGGCCAGCACGAGCAGATCGCCGGGCACCAGTTCGCGGGTGGGAATCCTGTGGTGTACGCCGTCACGGACCACCGTCGCGGTGGCCGCGCTCATCCGCGCCAGCGCGTCGACCGCACGCTCGGCGTGTGCCTGCTGCACGTACCCCAGTACCGCGTTGATGACGACGATGGTGGCGATCACCACGGCATCCACCGGCCAGCCTGACGCGCCTCCTACCCGCCACACCACGAGCGAGATGACGATCGCGGCGAACAGCAGGTAGATCAACGGGTCGCGGAATTGCTCGACGATCTTGCGCCACACGGGCACCGGGGGCACGGTCGCGATTTCGTTCGGTCCCACCGCAGCGAGTCGTCGGGCTGCCTCCTCCGCGGACAGTCCGCGGTCAGGGTCGGTCCCGAACTGTCTGGCGACGGTAGCCGCATCGACCAGCGAGGGATCGGGTTGGGTCGCTGCGTTGATCACCAAGGCGTCCTCCCCATCCGATCTGGCAGTCAACTAGTCACGTTGCACTGCAGTCCCGCGAAATGCGAGTCCGGCCAACCCGATTCCGCGCACCTAGTCGGAGTAGGTCATCTGATGTTCGCCGAATGAGCCACCAGGATTGCACCTCATCCGGTCATGACGCCCCTCCTGTCGCAGTCGCTGATGGTTAGCCGGTGTTCATCTGCAGTCAACCTGGTTCCCTGCTCGCTGCTCCCTGAGTATGGTTGACGCCGTGGTCAAAACGCCTGCCCTACCCGGTTTTGGGTCGCTGGGCATACCGGTGCGTGCAGCTCTGGCGGCAACTCGGATCGCGGCGGCGGCAGCGGTGGCGGTCACCGGGACGGCGGGCAGCACGAACCTGTTGGGCCCGCGCGCGGCGCGGAGTGTGACCCGGCCTCTGGCCGGTGCCGCGCAGGATGCGGGCGCGTTGACCCGCGCGGCCGCGGGGATGGCGATCGAGGCGATGGGTGGGTCGCCGGCGCGGCGCAGAAGCGCCAACGGCGACCGCCGCTGGATTGAAGTGCGTGGACTGGCGGGCCCGGACGGCTCAGAGATCGAGGCTGAGGTCCTCGCCTCGGTCGTCTCGGCTCCCGGTGTGCGGGCGGCCTTCCTGAACCGTTCCGTTGCCCGCGTCGTGGTGACCGTCGACACTGACGGCCCCTCGTCGGCCGAGCTGTGCCGGGTTGTCGCCGACGCCGAACGGCGCACCACGGCCACCGCTACGCGCCAGCCGCCGACAAGTCTACCGGGCGACGATGCGGTGCTAGTAGCCCGCACGGCGGCTGCCGTGGCCGCCACCGCCGGGTTGGGGCTCGCGCTGGCCGGCAGTGCGCTGCGGCTGCCCGGATTGCCAGACCTCTTGTCGGTGCCGTCGGCGATGGCCGACCACATGCCGGGACTGCGCCGCCACGTGGAGCAACGCATCGGGCCCGAGGGCACCGATCTGCTGTTCGGGGTGGTCAACGCGGCGACGGCAGCATTGACGGCTGCCCCGACGACCGCGGCCGCCAATGCCGCGACGCAGGCGATGCTCGCCGCCGAGGCGTGGAACGGACGGCTGGCCTGGCACCGACATGAGCCCGATCTGGCTTCGCGTGCCTCGCCCGACGACTCCGCCCCAGCCGCGGACGCGGAAACCCCGACCTTGGCCGATGGGCCGGGGGAACGCTATGCCAATCGAGCGGGATTAGCCGGGCTTGGCGCCGCCGCGGCGCTCGGCGCGCTGTCCGGCAACCTCACCACCGCGGGAGCGGCCGCACTGGTAGCGGTGCCAAAACCATTGCGCGCCAGCCGGGAAGCGTTCGGGTGTGCACTGAGCCGTGGTCTGACCACCCGGCATGACGCGTTGGTGCTGCATCCGCGGGCGCTGCGCACCCTCGACCGCATCGACGCGATCGTGATCGACCCGCGGGCCCTCTACACCGACGAGTTGATGGTCAGCCGCATCCAGGGTGTGGAGAACTCGCGCCGTGAACAAGCCTGGGAAGCTGCCCGCGCCGTGCTCGGCGACGGTGGACTGGCCCCGGGATGGCACAAGCTGTCCACCATCCCGAAAGCCGGCAGCATCGGCGAGGCGTTGATCAGTCCGGTACGCGATCCGTACGCGGCGGCGCTGGTGACCGAGGCCAGAAAGTCCCGGCCCCGCGTCGTATCGATCGACGATGACGGATTGCGGTCCCTGGCGCAGGGTTTCGATCACCTCTACACCGTCGACGGCTCGCTCGACGACGCTCTGGCGGCGGCGGTGGCGGACCTGAAGGCCGACGGTTTGACGGTGGCCCTGCTGACGACGCCGGAGATGCAGGCGGCACACGGCGCCGACATGTCGATCGGCGTGGTGCGCGCACAGCGTCCGCCCCCGTGGGGTGCCGACGTGTTCGTTCCCGATCTCGTGGCGGCCTGGCGTGTGCTGCATGCCCTACCCGCCGCGCGGGCTGCCACCAGCAGAGGCATCCGGCTGTCGTTGGAGAGCTCCGCGATCGGCGCGCTGATGTTGATCCCCGGCGTGGTGGGACGTCCCCCGGTGTCGGTCAACGCCGGGGTCTTCGCCGGTCTGTGGGCGGGATTCAGTGCGGGCGGAAAGGTGTTCCGCGACCCGGTGCCCACCCCGGAACCGGGCCACGACTGGCATGCATTGCCAGTCGTGGAGGTGCGCCGGTTGCTGCCCCGGCCGCTCGACGAACTGCGTGGTGAGCCGTTGGGGGTCGAGCGCCTCGGGTCGCTACCCCCGGCCCGTGCGGTACGCGCGGCGAGCATCGGATCGTGGAAACTGGCCGCCGATTTCGTGGGCGAGATGCGCGCCAACCTGGCCGATCCGATTACGCCGATTCTGGCCACCGGCGCGGTGGCGAGCGCGCTGCTCGGCTCGCCGTTGGATGCGGCTCTGGTAGGGGGCGTGCTGTTGACGAACGCCGCGCTGTCCGCCGAGCAGCAGTTGCACGCCGAGCGCATTCTGCATCGCCTGCTTGCGGTGCAGGATCCGCTCGCGCGACGGCGGGTGGGCCCGCTCGAGGCCCAGCGCCACGAAAAGGTCGCCGCCACGCGGCTGCGTCCCGGCGACATCATCGAAATCCACACCGGTGAAGTGATCCCCGCCGACGCCCGGTTGCTCGAGGCCTCGAACATCGAAGTCGACGAATCGACCTTGACCGGGGAATCGCTGCCGGTGCCCAAGCAGACCGAACCCACACCGGGTGCACCGCTGGCCGAACGCAGCTGCATGCTCTACGCCGGCAGCACAATGGTCGCCGGGTCGGCGCTGGCCGTGGTCACCGCGGTCGGCTCGAGTTCGGAGATGCGCCGGGCGCTGGCGATGGCGCCGGCGAAGTCACGCGAGATCGGCCTGCAACGGCAACTGAGCCGGATCACGGGGCGGGCGTTGCCCTGGAGCCTGACCGGCGGCGGCATGGTCGGGCTGCTCAGCGTGCTGCGTGGCACCCCGCTGCGCGAGGCGGTCGGCAGTGCGGTCGCCTTGACCGTCGCCGCAGTTCCCGAAGGACTGCCCTTGGTGGCCACCTTGGCCCAGTTGGCCGCCGCGCGCAGACTTACCGGCGAATCCGTACTGATCCGCAACGCTCACTCGGTCGAGGCGCTCGCCCGCGTGCAGGTGGTGTGCTTCGACAAGACCGGCACGCTGAGCGAGAACCGGCTGCAGGTGAAATCGGTGTTCCCGGTACCGGGATACACGCCCGGACAGGTGCTGGATGCGGCGGCCGGCACGGTCTTCGCACGTCGAGGCCATCGTGCCGATCATGCCACCGACGCCGCAATACGCAGTGCTGCTGACGGCTCCTCGTGGCGGGAGAACGGCGGCGGACCGGCGAGGGAAGTCGAGCGCGACGCGTTCCTCCCGTTCCAGTCCGGTCGTCCATTTGCAGCAGCCCTAGTGGGAACGCGGCTGACCCTCAAGGGCGCACCGGAGGTGCTCGCGTTGGCGTGGGTCGACGAGGACGACACACTCGCACCGATGATCGGCGAGATGGCCGCGCAGGGACTGCGGGTCCTTGCGGTGGCCGAACGTGAGCTCAGCCCCGTACAGGCCGCCGCCGCGGCGGCCGATTCCAGCGCCCTGGAAGATCTCTGCCGCGCAGAGCTCACACCGGTAGGCCTGCTCGGATTGGCCGACACTCCCCGCCCCAGCGCCCGGGCACTGTTGAAGGAGTTGGGCAACCGCGACATCGGCGTGCGGCTGATCACCGGCGACCACCCGGTCACCGCCGCCGCCGTCGCCAACGAACTGGGTCTCGACGTCACCAGCGAGCAGGTGATCACCGGCAGCCAATGGGAAGCGTTGTCCGCCAGCGAACGCGCCGAGACGGTCACCTCACGGTTCGTCTTCGCCCGGATGTCACCCGAACACAAGATCGACGTCGTGCAGACCCTGGAGCGGATCGGCGTCGTCACGGCAATGGTCGGCGACGGCGCCAACGACGCCGCTGCGATCCGGGCCGCCAGTGTCGGCATCGGGGTGGCCGCGCGCGGCAGCGACCCCGCGCGCACCGCAGCAGATGTGATCCTGCTCGACGGACGCATCGAGGCGTTACTTTTCGCCCTCGACGAGGGCGAGCAGCTGTGGCGCCGGGTGCAGTCCGCGGTGTCGATGCTTCTGGGCGGCAACACCGGCGAAGTGTGCTTCGCGTTGATCACCAGCCTGCTGACGGGCCGCTCGGTGCTCAATGCTCGGCAGATGTTGCTGGTGAACATGATGACCGATGCACTGCCGGCCGCGGCGCTGGCGGTGAGTCCGCAGACGGGCACCGCCGACGTCGATCGCGACGAGGCGGCGATGTGGCGCGCGATCGGGATCCGCGGCGCAACGACCACGATCGCGGCCACCCTGGCATGGCTGATGGGTGGCGCGATCGTGACCCCGCGCCGCGCCGCCACCGTCGCGTTGATCGGCCTGGTCTCTGCGCAGCTGGCGCAGACACTTGTCGACTCCCGCGGCCGCCTGGTCGTGGCGACGTCGGTCGGGTCGTTCGTGGCACTGGGAGCGGTAATCAGCACGCCCGGTCTGAGTCAGCTGTTCGGTTGCACACCCGTGGGGCCGCTCGCTTGGGGCCAAGCCCTGCTGGCGACCGCGATTGCCGCCGGGGTGTCGGCTGTCGCCCCCGATCTGCTGGCCCGCGCGACGGACGCGGCTCGAGGCGTTCTCGCCGGCGCGCACGCCGATGGCGAAGTGCCTCCGACCCGCGACGACAGAACCGCTCCTGTCGTCGATGTCGATAACGATGACGATGACGACTCGCAGGAGCATCGCGGGTCGCGAAGCCGCTCGGCCGCCGACCGCGAAGAGGGCATCAGGGCTACCGCTGGGCCGGTGGGCACGCCGAGCCAGGAGCTGTGACAAGTCTGGGTCACTGCGAGCACGAGGCCGCTTTCTTGAGAACGGGATCCGACTTGGCCGCGCTGCGGGGACAGGTGTGCCTCGCAGTGAGGGAGCCACAGCAAGCCTATTTCGGGAGAGCGGTCACGAGGCTTCTCGCAAGCGATGGCGGTGGCGAGCTCCGAGGCCGATGAGCCGTCAATGCCCACCGCGACCGGATCGAGGTGGCCGAGAACCACGTGCTGAGTCCCAAGTGCTCATCGATCGAGGACCAATGGCCTGATGACCGCGGCGCAATGGCCGACTAACGTCGATGCCATTCCGGATGACTCGTCCGCGATGGCTTACCGACGTTAGTCAGGCCTACGCACTTCTAAGGGGAGACTCGCATGTCGCCACAACAGATGCACCGCGGAATCGTGGTCGGAGTCGATGGATCGGCCTACTCGACTGTGGCGGTCAAATGGGCTGCGCGAGAGGCTGTGATGCGCGACGTTCCGCTGAGACTGGTGAACGTTGTCTCACCGGACGCGGCTCTCGCCGGACCGTGGCCACAAACCCCCTTGCCTTCTGAGTTTTTTCAGTGGCAGGAGGACCGGGCACGCCAGATCATCGAGGACGCCCACAAGAACGCCCTCGAGGCCGCCTCCCCGACCGGAACACCGCAGGTGGACAGCGAGCTGCTCTACTCCCCGGTCGTGTCCACGCTGGTCGCCCTCTCGAAGGAGGCCGACATGGTTGTGGTGGGTCGCCGAGGCGAGGGCGCGGTGGCCCGCGCATTGTTGGGATCGGTCAGCTCCCACCTGGTGCACCACGCGCATTGCCCGGTCGCTGTCATCCATGATGAGGATCCGCTCACCACACGCCCCCTTCAGGCGCCGGTGGTGGTGGGCATCGACGGCTCGCCGACGTCGGAGTTGGCAACCGAGATCGCCTTCGATGAAGCCGCGCTTCGCGGAGTGGGGCTGGTGGCACTGCACGCCTGGAGCGACATGGGCCCACTCAATTTCGGTAAGTTTGGTCAGGCTCCCATCGAATGGGCGAACTTCAAAGTCCGCGAGGAAGAAGTCCTGGCCGAGCGCCTTGCGGGATGGCAAGACCAATTTCCAGATGTCGACGTGCACAGGATCGTCGTGAGTGACTCACCGACGCCCCGGCTACTCGAACAGGCCGAGACCGCTCAGCTTCTGGTGGTCGGCAGTCACGGCCGCGGTGGGTTCACCGGCATGCTTCTCGGCTCGGTCAGCGGGGCAGTCGTGAACACCGCGCAGATCCCCGTGATCGTCGCCAGGATGCCCCGATAACAGCGCCGGCATCCGACTCGAAATACGCAGAGCAAGCAGAGCAAACCGCCGCCTGCGTTGCAGAAAATCCAGCGTCAACTTGACATACCCATAGGGGTATATGCCAGGATTGGGTGCGATCACGACGACCAGGCTAGAGAAAGAAGTCAACGATGATCCTTCAGCAGTACTACCTGGACTGCTTGTCTCATGCTTCGTATCTGATCGGTGATGAGAGCACCGGTCGAGCGGTGGTTGTCGATCCGCAGCGAGATGTGGCTGAGTATGTGGCCGATGCCAAGAAGTTGGGCTTGCGTATCGAATTGGTTATTGAGACCCACTTTCATGCCGACTTCCTCTCGGGGCACCTGGAGTTGGCGAAGGCGACGGGCGCGAGGATCGTGTTCTCCAACGTCGCCGAGACCGAGTTCGAGTCGATGGGTGTCGCCGACGGCGAGCGTTATTCGCTGGGCGAGGTGACGCTGGAGTTTCGCCATACCCCCGGGCACACTCCTGAGTCGCTGTGCGTCGTGGTTTACGAGCACGCCGACGACACCGTTCCCTACGGCGTGATGACCGGTGACACCTTGTTCATCGGCGATGTGGGCCGACCCGACCTGCTGGCCTCGATCGGCTTCACCCGCGACGAGCTCGCCGACAAGCTGTACGACTCGCTGCACGACAAGTTGATGACGCTGCCGGATGCGACCCGGGTGTACCCCGCGCACGGTGCCGGCTCGGCGTGCGGCAAGAACCTGTCGACCGATCTGTGGTCGACGATGGGTGACCAAAAAGCAACGAACTACGCGCTACGGGCACCGGACAAGGCGACATTCATGACCCTGGTCACCGAGGGACAGCCGCCCGCCCCCGGCTACTTCGTCTACGACGCGATCCTCAACCGCAAGGACCGTGCCCTGCTCGATGAAACCAGGATGCCTGCGGCGCTGACCTATGACCAAGTCAGCGCTGCGATCGACGGGGGTGCGGTGCTGGTCGACGGGCGCACGCCCGAGGAGTTCGCTCAGGGTCACCTGCGGGATGCGATCAACATCGGTCTCGAAGGCCGTTATGCCGAGTTCGCCGGTTCGGTGCTGCCCTCAGACGTGGACGTCGTGCTGTTTACTGAACCCGGTCAGGCGTTAGAGGGTAAGAACCGGCTGGCCCGGATCGGTTTCGACCGGGTCATCGGCTACCTGGCCAAGCCGTATGAGGCGATGCTCACCCATCAGGGCGATGTCCAGGTGGCGTCGCGGTTGACCGCCCAGGCGTTCGACGAGCGCGCTGCGGAGCTGTCTGATCTGCAGGTGGTTGATGTCCGCAACCCGAGCGAGGTGGCGGCCGGGATCATCCCCAACGCCGTCGCGATCCCGGTGGGTCAGTTGCCTGCGCGACTGGGTGAGCTCGACGCCACCAAACCGACGGTTGTGTACTGCGCCGGCGGCTACCGGTCCTCGGTGGCGGCCAGCCTGTTGCGGCACAACGGCTTCACCGACGTCAGTGACATCCTGGGCGGCTTCGGCGCCTGGCACGAAGCACACCAGAACGCCTGAGCGATAAGGGAGACGCACGACAATGACCATCACGGCCAAACATCAGATTCTGATCGTGGGCGGCGGAACCGCCGGTATCACCGTCGCGGCGCGCCTGCTGCGCAAGGGGTATACCGACGTCGCGGTCATCGAGCCGTCGAGCACGCATTACTACCAGCCGCTGTGGACTCTCGTCGGAGGCGGACAGGCGGAAGCCTCGACGACCGAGCGCACCGAAGCCTCGGTCATGCCCAAGGATGCGACCTGGATCCGCAACGCCGCTAACGGCTTCGATCCCGACAGCAACACCGTCACCTGCGCCGACGGGGCCACCTATGAATATGACGCTCTGGTCGTCTGCCCGGGCATCCAACTCGACTGGAACCGCACCGACGGACTTGAGGACGCCTTGGGTCGCGACGGCGTGTCGTCGAACTACCGGTTCGACCTCGCGCCGCGTACCTGGGACTTCATCCGAGACCTGCGATCGGGGACCGCGGTGTTCACGGTTCCGTCGGGGGCGATCAAGTGTGCTGGGGCCCCGCAGAAGATCGCCTACCTCGCGGCTGACTATTGGCGAAAGCAGGGTGTGCTCAACGACATCGACGTCCACCTCGTCATGCCGGGCTCCCGGCCGTTCGGGATCCCGACGATCGCCGACAGCCTCGACAAGGTCATCGCCGACTACGGGATCACACTGCACACCAACTCCGAGGTGACCTCCGTGGACGCGGCGTCGCGCAAGGTGGGCGTCACCAGCGTTGCCTCGGGCGGCACCGACGCCGTGCTGCCCTACGATGTATTGCACGCCGTGCCGCGGCAGTCGGCGCCCGATTGGATCAAGGCCAGCCCGCTGTCCACCGGAGATGCAAGCGGTTACGTCGACATCGATAAGCACACCATGCAGCACGTGCGATACCCGAACGTGTTCAGCCTCGGCGATGCCGGTTCGTCACCGAACTCCAAGACCGGTGCCGCCATTCGCAAACAAGCCCCCGTCGTCGTCGACAACATCGACGCGTTCCTGAAGAACACTCCCCTACGAGCGTCCTACGACGGGTACTCCTCGTGCCCGATCGTCACCTCGTCGCACGCCATGCTCCTAGCCGAGTTCGACTACGACTTGAAGCTGGAACCCTCGTTCCCGCTACTCAATCCGAGTACACCGCACCGCGTGTACTGGTACCTCAAGAAATACGGGCTGCCATTCATGTACTGGAACCTCATGCTCAAAGGACTCGTTTAGCAATTCGACTGCGACACAACGAAAGACCATCGCAATGGCCATCAAGAATCTGTCCGCCGTCGACTTCGAAACCACGATCGCCGACAGCCCTATCGTGCTCATCGACTTCTGGGCGTCGTGGTGCGGCCCGTGCCGCGCCTTCGCTCCAGTCTTCGACCGCTCAGCTCAGTCGCACCCCGACGTCGTGCACGCCAAGGTCGACACCCAAGCCCAGCAACAGCTCGCCGCCGCGCTGGAAATCCAGTCGATTCCGACGATCATGGCGTTCCGCGACGGCATCCTGGTCTACCGCCAACCCGGCGCGATGCCGGCCGCTGCGCTCGAAGACCTCATCACCAGGATCAAAGCACTCGACATGGCCGATGTCCGCGCGAAGATCGCCGCCCAGAAGGCCGGGGCGGCGCAATAGCCGACATCACATCGACTCCGTACAGGTGAAGGTGCCCGTGTCCATCAAACGTGGTCTAGCCCAAGGAAGGTCGAACACCATCAGGTGGCCATGCCTCGAGGCCGTCTTCGAGCGGCACTTCCAAGGACTGCAGCAGTGCTGAGAACAACCTCCAATTGCCGATCGCGGCGACGAGTTCGACGAGGACGGCTGGGTTCCCGTGCAACGCATCCTGACACGCAGCCCAGGTTTCATCCGAGATTGTGCCGTCCTGCAACGTCTCGTCCGTCGCCGCCAGTACCGCCCGCTCGGCTGCACCGAAGTGGCCGGCGCTTCGCCAGTCCCGCACCGCGAGCAGGTCACGTTCGGGCACATCGAGGAAGCGGGCGACCCTCCAGTGTTGCGTCCATTCATAGACCGAACCGGTAACCCAGCCGATCCGCATGATGATCAGCTCCCGCAGACGCGCATCCAGTGCGCCTTTCCACAGCAATGCCTCCAGCATTCCGTGCAACGCGACCGCCACACCGGGCTGATGAAGCGCGATTCTGAAAACCGACAGTTCAGCCATGCCAGCCGGAATTCCGCATTGAGCTGCGCGCTCGCGCGCTTCTGTCAGGTCGAGCATTTCAACCCGATTCCCCTTGCTCACGGTGGTCCTTTCGGTTGGGCGCTGCTCGGCGCTATCAGGCATTCGGCACAAAGACGCTGTGCAGTGCGGGAATCCGTTCCGGCTCAGCGCCAGCCAGGACGTCGAGCAACTGCGGCAGGCCCGCGAAACCCGTAACGTCACGGGACAACTCACTAAAAGGCCACCGCCCCGAGACCAACAGCTTGATGGCGCTGCGGTAGGCGGGGGAATCGACGCCCAAGGAACCGAAGACGCGTAATTCTTTGAAGACGAGTAGGTCTGGCTCGAAGCCCGGCGCTCCCCCGCCGCCGCGAGTGCCGGCGACCACCACGCGCCCACCGGGCTGCGCAAGTGCGATGGCGTCCGCGAACGCGCCTGGCGCCTTCGCGGTGACGTCGACGACGACGTCTGCGAGCCGGCCGGTTGCTCGTTGCAGGGCCTGTGCGGGGTCATCTTGGGTGACGTCGATGGTCAGGTCCACGCCGAACTTGCGGGCTGCGGCCAACCGAGGCAGGTCGCGAGGCCCGAGCCCGGTCATCGCGACGAACGCCGCTCCGGCCTCCTTCGCCGCTATGGCAGCGCAGATCCCACGGATGCCTGGCCCGAGGATCGCGACGACGTCGCCCGGCTGTGTCTCGGGTAGCATGGCCGCCCATTTGACCCCTGCGCCAAGTGGATTGAACAACGTTGCAACGATTGGGTCAAGTCCGTCCGGGATGGGCAAGAGCATGGAATCGAATGGCAAATGGAGGTGGGTTGCGTAGCCGCCCCACAGGCCAGGAGCGATGTTTACATCGACAAAGCCGAACATTGTGGCCAGTCCGTTGCGCGAGCACCTGCGATACTCGCCGCGGCGGCACTCGTGACACTCCCGGCATGATCGGAAGACCTCGACGGCGACTCGCTGACCCGCCGACACGCCCCAACGTGCGCGTGCAGCGTCGCCAACTTCCTCGAGGATGCCGACGATTTCGTGTCCGGGGATGAAGGGGAAGCCCACCGGCAGGTGTCCGCTGAACTGTTCGTGGTCAGTCCCGCAGAGCCCGCATGCCTCGATCCGAAGCAGCCCGGACTCGTCATCGACGCGCGGCACGGGAAGAGTGCGCCGCTCAAGGTTGCGCGGCCTGGTCAGCACGAGCGCGTCGGCGTTCACAACAGTTCGAACTCGACGTGCTCGTCCGCGTGGCGCACGGTGACCTGCTGACCAACGAACATCTCTTTTGACATTGCCATCGCCACCTGGGCGTCGCCGTTGCGTGCCGCGACGCGTCGGCCGTCGCTCAAGCGCGCGAAAACCGGCACCCAGGACGGACCCTGGTCGCGGTCGTGCACCACCGTGTAGCCGTCTATCGTCGCCCTACCAGATGCGTCGGCGGGCGGCGCGACCGCAAGTGAGGTGGCATCAATCGCGGACTGCGCCTGGACCGTATCCGGTGTCTGCCATCCGGTTGGCGGTGGCGTCGCCGACCACAAACCCAGCGAGTGCTTGGTGATGTACCAGCCGAGCCCGGACACGAGTCCGACGGCGTCCGGTTCGCTTCGGCAGCGTCGCACCATCTCCACAATCGAATGGCTGACATAGTTGTTACCCGGTCCGCCGTGGTAGGGCAATCCGCCGGTCACCGTGAATCCGCGGGCATCCGCCGGGTCGAGATCGAAGGCATCGATCGCCGCCTCGACCGCGGAAGGAAAGCACGAGTAGAAATCGAACCATTTGATGTCGTCGATGTGAAGTCCGCTAGCGGCCAACACTGCCTCGCCGGCGGCCTTTATCCCCGCGGAACGACCCAGCTCCGGCCGCTGCACCGGAAAGTAGACGTCATTGCAGGTGGCCGACGACCACGGGAAGACCCACCGATGCCGAGGCACTCCGAGTTCCTCGGCGACTTCGGCAGCCATGATGACGAAGGCGGCCGCCATGTCGACGGCGATGATGCTGTTGAGCAGCTTCGGATACGGCTCACACACCATCCGGTTAGCCGGGGAGACCGCGCTGAGCTCATCGGCGGTACGGCAACGGGGAAACCAGGCCTGTTCGGGATGTCGTGACGCCTCGAGCGTGAACGGAGCCATCAGGTTCCCCAGCCAGCGGCGCTGCTCGTCGAATGTGCGGCCGGATCGAGCCGCAATCGCCGACTCGAATATCGGGTACACCTCATGCGGCCAATGTAACCCGGCGCACATCTCGGCTTCGCTCAGTCCGGGGCGTGTGTCGCCCAATGATTCGTCGTGTGCGGCAACGGGTTTCGGCTCCAACGGCGCATCACCCGATGTGACCTTGCGCGCTGACGCACCGCTCTCCGCTCCGACTACCAGTACGGCGTCGCTGACGCCGCGCCAAATACGGCGGCCCAGTTCCTCGACAAGGTACTGGGGCGTATTTCCGCCGACCGGACAACTGATGCGATGGTTCGGCGTGAGCCCAGCCGCTTCGGCGATCCTCGACGCGGGATTGTCGCGCGGAGTCAGCAAAATCCCCGGCGTCGCCACCGTATCGATCCGGTGTCCGATCGTGGCCCACGCATCCTGGAGTGCTCGGCGCGCGGCCTCGGCAGCCAAATCGATGGGATCCACGACGCCTTCGCCGCGATGCGTGAGCTCACCGACTCCGACGACAACCGGGGTGCGTGGTGGGATGGCCAACGGTCAGGTCACGTTCATTGTCGACGGCGACATGTCTGCGATAGTGTCACACCGCGCTTACGGAGGACAACCACCGCCGCCGCCCCGTTAGCAGAACCTGGTCGGGTTGTCACCACATACCTGCATCGTGACGAAACAGCATCGGGCGGGTGACGTCCAGGCCGCGCTCCCGCACCGTGTCGCGGGCACTTTTCGTGGTGCTTGCCGAGGTCTTGACAAGGCGAAGTGTTCCGGATCAAAGTGGTTGCATGCGCCCACAATGGTGCCAGATGCCACCAATTGCTGTTGAGCCAGCGTCGGAAGCAATCGCCGGTGGGATGTTGCGATGAGGTTCCTACCCTTTACGAATTCCCCCCGCCGCAGTGATCGTGCCGACGCGGTGGTTACCGGTGCAGGCAGTGGCCGTGCCTCGGGTGTCGCCTACGACGTCTCGGACGAACATCAGGTGGGGGAACTCGCCGAGTCGGGGTAACGCGTTGACACCCCATGAACAACCAGACGGATGATCGAAGGAAGGTAAGGCGACATGACTTTCGAATACGCCGACATGCTGCAAACGATCAAAGACCGCCAGTGGGCGCTGGCCGACATCGACTGGGACGCACCCGGTGCCGAGTTGATCACCGACGAGCAGCGGCCCAGCCTCAAACAGTTCATGTCCGACGTGGTGTGGATCGAGCATGTCGGTGCCCGCGCTTTCGTGGCGATGGCCCCCAAGGCCCCGTTCGACGCGCTGGGAGAGATATACCAGTATTTCCACGCCGAAGAGCAGCGGCACGCCAACGCGGAACTGGCACTCATGCATCGCTGGGGGATGCTTGAGGAGGGTGAGACTCCCGTACCGAGCAAAAACATCCGACTCGTCATCGAATGGCTCGATCGATACGCCGAAGCGCTCCCGTTGACGGTGATAGGAGCCGCCATACCTGCGCTGGAAACCGCTCTGGACGGAGCGTTGCTCAAGTTCCTGTTGGACGAGGTCGCAGACCCCGTATGCGGTGAAGTGTTCGCCAAGGTCAACAGCGACGAATCCCGCCACCTGGCAGTGGGTTTTCAGGTGCTCAACGATCTGGGCGCCAGCCCAATACGGGTTCACGCAATTCAGACCGCGGCGTCGCTCGTCGACCCGCGAATTCTCACCGGCGCGTTGCTCTACATCCCGCTGCTGACCCGCATGCTGATGAACCTCAATGCCTGGGGCCTGTCCGAGGAAAAACTGTACAACGCAGTCACCCGCTACTCCAACGTCGGTGATCGCAGCGAGCACACCCGCCGTGTTCCCCCGTATCACATCCTCAAGGCCCACATGTCCGCCACGATCAACCACACCCAACCGCTGCACTTCATCTCCCAGCGTCTGGGCACGGTGATCGACCACTTCCCCATTCAAGTACTCGGTAAGACACCGTCATGGACTGATGAGCTCACCTACGAACCAGTGGCCAAGTGAGCGACACGACCACTGTTCTTATCATCGGAGCAGGTTTCGCCGGCCTCGGTACCGCGGTACGCCTGTTAAAGCAGGGCATCGACGACTTCGTCATCCTGGAGCGCGCCGGCGAGGTCGGGGGGACCTGGCGTGACAATACCTACCCAGGTGCCGCCTGCGACGTACCGTCGCTTCTGTATTCGTATTCCTTCGAACAGAATCCGAACTGGTCGCGTGCCTATTCGGGAAGCAGCGAGATACTCGACTACATCAAGGGCCTGGTCGACAAGCACGCGCTGTCGCGGTTCATCCGGTTCCACGTCAACGTGACCGGCTTGGTATTCGACGACGACAGCGCCACGTGGACCGCCGAAACCGACGGCGGGCCAAGCTACCGGGCACGCACTGTGGTGGTGGCAAGCGGCCCACTCTCCAATGCCAGCCTGCCCGACATTCGCGGTTTGGAGACTTATATTGGCCACAAGTTCCACAGCGCACGCTGGGATCACGATTACGACATGGCCGACAAGCGGGTCGCGGTGATCGGTACCGGAGCGAGCGCGGTGCAAATTGTTCCGGAGTTGGTGAAGACCGCGCGATCGGTCAAAGTGTTTCAACGAACGCCCGGTTGGGTGCTTCCCCGCCCCGATTTCCCGCATCCGCGTGTCGCCAGGGCCGCGTTCAGTCAGGTACCGGTCCTGCAGAGTACCGCTCGCCAAGCATGGTTCTGGGCGCACGAGGTCATGGCCGTCGGCATGGTGTGGGACACCTCGGCCACCACTGTCATTCAGTGGGCGGCGAAGGCGAACTTGCGCCGCCAAGTCAAAGACCGCTGGCTCAGAAAACAATTGACGCCCGAGTTCCGGCCCGGATGCAAGCGCATGCTGATGACCAATGACTACTATCCAGCACTGCAACGCGACAACTGCAAACTCATCTCCTGGCCGATCGCGACCATCTCGCCTACCGGCATCCGCACCGCAGACGGCATCGAACACGAGGTCGACTGCATCGTGTTCGCCACCGGTTTCGATGTCTGCAAAGCCGGCACACCGTTTCCCATCTCCGGCGTAGACGGTCGAAAGCTTGGTGAGGAATGGTCTCACGGCGCCTACGCTTATAAGAGCGTCAGCGTCTCTGGCTACCCCAACCTTTTCTTCACCTTCGGGCCGAATTCGGGACCGGGACACAATTCTGCGTTGGTGTACATGGAAGCCGAGATCCGCTACATCGTCGATGCGATCCGCATGATCATCGACCGTGGTTTCCAAACCTTCGACGTCAAAGAGGTCCGACAGAACAGGTACCACGCCCACATACAGCGCCGGCTTGCCGCCACGACGTGGAACTCCGGCTGTAAGAGCTGGTATCTCACAGAGGATGGCTACAACGGCACCATGTATCCGGGCTTCGCCACCCAGTTCGTCCGGCAGCTGGCAAGGGTCGAACTCGATGATTACTTGACGAGATCACAGCCCCCTGCGCGCAAGAAGCCCCAGCGGACGCGTCCCGAGTTGGCCGCAGGGGGTTCGCACAGCGCAAGCAAAGTACGACGGCAGCGCAACGGCGATCCTGCGTCCTCCGACGAGCGCAGACGCAAAGCTGTCCGCCGCTCGGCACCGACCACTTCAAGCGACGCAGCGTCGCAAGTAGTGGATGGTGCTTGAGCCGCAACCGTTTACACCGTCGACGGCCGATGGCACGATATGGACGTCCTCAATCCTTGCGACTGGTTTCACAGCCACTCGAGCGTTGAGATGCCCAGCTTGCGGCGTGACGCACGCTGCTAGATATACGAACTGATCGATCCGGGAGTCATCATGATTGGTACTGAAACAACCAACAGCAGCATCGACCAGGCGGGAGCTCGCACTCTCTCCAACGATCCGTGGACCACCCCCGAGCGGCAAGCACTGAGCCAGTTGGCGCGATCTTTCGTCGCACGCGAGATCGCGCCACATTTGGCGGAGTGGGAGCAGGTCGGCGAAATTCCACGTGACCTGCACCGTAAGGTTGCCGGTGTGGGACTTCTCGCCGTCGGATTCCCCGAGGAGGTGGGAGGCAGCGGCGGTGACGCGATCGATACGGCGCTGATAACCGAAGCCATCCTCGCGAGCGGTGGGTCCACCGGCGTGTGCGCCGCGCTCTTCACCCACGGTATTGCGCTCCCGCACATCGCTGCGAACGGCTCCGATACCTTGATCGACCGCTACGTTCGTCCCACCCTGGCCGGCGAAATGATTGGCTCGCTGGCCGTCACCGAACCTGGAGCGGGCTCCGATGTGGCCAACCTGCGCACACGAGCGGTCCGCGACGGCGAAACGTATGTGGTCAACGGTGCCAAGACGTACATTACGAGTGGTGTCCGTGCCGACTTCGTGACTACCGCGGTGCGCACCGGAGGACCCGGCTACGGCGGCGTTTCGTTGCTGGTGATTGACAAGGGCACACCGGGATTCGAGGTATCCCGTCGGCTGGACAAGATGGGGTGGCGTTGCAGCGACACCGCAGAGCTGTCATTTGTCGACGTTCGCGTCCCCGCTGCGAACTTGGTGGGGGCCGAGAACAGCGGATTTGTCCAGATCATGCAGCAGTTTCAGTCCGAACGACTCGGCATTGCCGTACAGGCGTACGCGACGGCGGAACGCGCGCTCACCCTGGCGAAGGGCTGGGCGCACGAACGCGAGACTTTCGGGAAACCCCTGACGGCTCGTCAGGTTATCCGCCATAAACTTGCGGAAATGGCACGTCAGGTCGACGTCGCCCGCACGTACACCCGCACCGTGATGCAACGCTGGCTGGCCGGGGAGGATGTGGTGACCGAGGTGTCGATGGCCAAGAACACCGCGGTGTATGCATGCGACTACGTGGTGAATGAGGCGGTCCAGATCTTCGGCGGTATGGGTTATATGCGTGAGTCCGAAATCGAGCGGCACTACCGAGATTGCCGGATTCTCGGAATAGGCGGTGGCGCAAACGAGATCATGAACGAGATCATCGCGAAGCGAATGGGCTTGTAACTGTTCGACACGAAATTTCAGTGCCACGACGACGCGCCTGGGCGACAGGCATACAAGGAGATGACATGGACCGAGGCATCGGCAGTTGGGCGACGAGGCGGGCGTTCCTGTCCGGTGACCGCACCGCCCTCGTTGCGGGGAGCCGACGAATGACCTTCACTGAGTTGGACGAACGGACCAACCGGCTTGCGCGTGCCCTCCGGGCACTCGGCGTGCGCAAGGGTGACAGGATTGGCGGTCTCTTGATCAACAGTCCCGCCTTCATAGAAACGATGCTCGCAGCCGCCAAATTGGGCGCGATCTTCGTGCCCATGAACTTGCGACTGGCGCCGGCCGAGGTTGCTTACCAGCTGGCTGACTCGGGTGCAGACGTCCTCGTGTACTCCGCCCCATTGGCCCCGCTGGCCCGTGCAGCGGTGTCCGAGGATGGGGTAAGGGTCCGCCACCGTGTGATCGTCGGCGGTGAGTGCCTCGCCGCTGAGCTGTCCTACGACGACGTCGTGAACAGTGAAGCGTCCGCGGCCGTGGGCTGCGACGTAGCGGGTCATGACATAGCAAATCTCATGTATACGTCGGGGACTACTGGCCGTCCCAAGGGTGTGATGCTCACCCACGACAACCATTTGTGGAATGTCATGAATGCGCTGACGGTGGGGCGCGGGCTGCGTGAGACAGACGTGACAGTCGCAGTGGCTCCGATGTTCCACATCGGGGGGCTCGGAGTGCACACACTGCCGCTGCTGCATGTCGGCGGGTGCAGCGTGGTCGTGCCCTCCTTCGATCCGCTCCAGACGCTGACATTGATGGCCCATGAGCGCGCGACGGTGCAATTCATGGTTCCGGCGATGTGGGCTGCGCTCATGCATGTCCCAGGGTTCGCCGACTACGATTTGTCGGCTCTGGAATTAGCTGGTGCGGGTGGCGCACCGTGCCCCTTGACCGTCATCGAATTCTTCCAGGAACGTGGTCTGCCGTTTCAGGAGGGATTCGGCATGACCGAAACCGCGCCCATCGTCTCGTTCCTTGACGCCGACCACGTCAAAGAGAAGGCAGGATCGATTGGTCGCACGGCTTTCCACGTCGAAGCTCGTATCGTCGATGACGCCGACCGCGCGGTGCCCGCCGGCGAAGTGGGCGAGTTGGTAGTCCGTGGGCCAAACGTATTCGTAGGCTACTGGGGTCTTCCGGAGGCGACCGCCGAAGCTTTTCGGGGCGGCTGGTTCCATACCGGCGACCTGGGCCGGATCGACCCAGAAGGTTTCATCACGCTAGTGGATCGCAAAAAAGACATGATCATCAGCGGCGGTGAAAACGTGTACCCGATCGAGGTGGAGCAGGTCCTCCACCGTCACCAAGCCGTGCGGGAGGTCGCGGTCGTGGGTGTGCCGCATCCCCGTTGGGGCGAAACTCCGGTGGCCGTCGTCGCCCTTAAGGATGGTGGGGCCGTGGATGCAGAGGAGCTCATCGATTATGCGCGAGACCGCCTTGCCCACTTCAAATGCCCGACGCAAGTGCATGTCGTTCCGGAATTGCCGCGAAACGCCACGGGCAAGGTGCTCAAGACGGAGCTTCGCCTGCAGTTCGGCGGCGACGAAAGTTCAGTGCTGCGTTGATCCGCCGCGGCTGCAATTCCTGGGCGACAGCCTGCGTCACCTTTATGATGAACTCAACGGTAGGCTGCTGGTGGTCCGCGGATCCGCCGAGAAGCGAATTCCTTTGATTGCCAAAGATATCGGGGCGGATTCGGTCCACATCTCCGAAGACTTCACACCATTCGGCCGCCGTCGTGACGAGCAGGTGAGGAAGGCGCTCGCAGATGTGCCGTTGGTCGCAACCGGCTCTCCGTACCTCGTTTCGCCGGGCCGTGTGGTCAAGGACGATGAAAGCCCCTACAAGGTGTACGCCGACGTGCTGAACCACTGGCCGCGCAGCGCCTGGTGGAACTGGAATACGGACTTCGACGCCATCGAAACCGACAGCGGTGCCGACGCCGAGAAGTTGTTCGAGGCGTGGAAATCCGGTCGGACCGGCTTCCCGATCGTCGACGCCGGGATGCGCCAGCTGTCCGAGACCGGTGTCATGCACAACCGGGTCCGGATGATCGTCGCGTCCTTCCTGGTCAAGGATCTGCACCTGCCCTGGCAATGGGGTGCGCGCTGGTTCCTGGAGCAGTTGGTCGATGGCGATATGGCCAGCAATCAGCACGGTTGGCAGTGGTGTGCCGGCAGCGGCACCGATGCGGCACCGTATTTCAGGGTCTTCAACCCGACCACCCAGGGTCAAAAGTTCGACCCCGCAGGAGATTACATCCGTCGATGGAGCCCAGAAATTGTTGACGCCGATGACCCGCACCTCAAGAACGGGCAAGGGCACCCCGGGTATCCAGAACCTGTTGTCGATCACGGTCATGAACGCACCGAGGCGCTGCGCCGCTACAGGGTGCTGACCGGAAAGTAGCCGCCATCAACCGCATCAAGGATTGCGTCGGACAAGGCTAGCCAACTGCGGCTACGCTTCGATCGTGCCGACCGTCGCGGGCAGAGCCTTCGTGGTGCCCGCGTCGACGGGCAACATCGGTTCCGGTGAGGACGGCAACGTCAATAATTTCCGCGCCAACTCGCGGGCCAAATCGTCGACTCTCGCTGGTGGCCGTGTCGGCGGCCGATGGTTCGCCGGTCGATCCCGCGGCGAAGCGGATCACCGCACGCCTGCCGAATTGGTTGCGGCTGGTCATGTACTACGCGGGAAACAATGACGGCCCCTGGCAAGAACTCCCCGCGGTCCTGCACGTGCCCGTGTGGATCGACGTGAGCACCCGTCAGATCGAGGCGCTCGATGTCGACGGTGCCGCCAGGGAACTGGCGGGCCATCGCGCCGTGGGCCGTAAAGAGTGGCTGCACACCGAGGCGCCGCTGTCGGATGTCCGGGCGGTGTTCAGCTTACCGTCGATGGCGGTGCGTGCGGCGCGCGCCGTGGGTCCGGCGGTACGCGATCTGGTCAATGACATCCGCAGCATCGTCGATGCCAACCCGGCGCATCGCGAGATCTCCCCCGCCGAACCTGAGACGCGCCGACGCACTGCCGTCATGCTTCGCTACCAGCTGGAACGAGATCCCAAGCAGTACAGGAAAGTTCGTGAGAGTGCACTGCAGGCGGGCCCGTCCATCGTGCAGTCGACCCTGGCGGGCAGCTATCCCCCGGCGGCGTTCGATGCGTGGTGATGTTCCAGCACACCTCCGGGGTGATCACCGACGAGGAAGCCCAGCGATTCCGCGACGAGGCGGGCCGCGGCTGATGGTTGAGAACCTCCTCGAAGGCGACCCGTGCGTCCAATCGCGTGCGTCCAATCGCGCCAGCGCCGACCCGAGGCACAAGTGGATGCCCTGCCCGCAGCCCAAATGTGGTCACGGTGTATGCATGCCAGCGGTATCAACCCGGGCAGTCTCTCCGGTGTGCTGCGGCTGGCGCTATCGGGCATGAGTCGCAAGCCCGACAGGAAATTCTTTCTGCGTTGTCGGACCTCTCGATTATCATCGAACACATGTTCGACGTGTTGGATCGAGCGGCTCTCGCGGAG
>WOYI011033637.1_pt4 | contig 33904 bp, 48 predicted proteins | sample 6423411 | NCBI WGS metagenome assembly WOYI01 (sample SAMN13441803, study PRJNA592873) | oil field metagenome | biome: oil field; feature: oil-well bore; material: oil-contaminated soil; isolation source: oil-contaminated soil from oil-well borehole | place: Germany: Wietze | collected 2016-10-18 ...
AACTTCAGGTTCTTCTGGTGCAGACGGAACATCAGGAACTTCAGGCACATCCAGTACTTCAGGAGAAGGTGGAACATCAGGTTCTTCAGGAACATCAGGTTCATCTGGAACATCAGGAACAGGTTCATCTGGAACATCTGGTTCTTCAGGTTCTTCTGGAACAGGTTCATCTGGAACATCTGGTTCTTCAGGCTCGTCTGGAACAGGTTCTTCTGGAACATCTGGTTCTTCAGGTTCTTCTGGAACAGGTTCATCTGGAACTTCAGGTTCTTCAGGCTCATCTGGAACAGGTTCTTCTGGAACATCTGGTTCTTCAGGTTCATCTGGAACTTCAGGTTCTTCAGGCTCATCTGGAACAGGTTCTTCTGGAACATCTGGTTCTTCAGGTTCTTCTGGAACATCTGGTGCAGACGGAACTTCAGGAACCTCAGGTTCCGTTGGTACAAGATACGTTGAACTTTTGATAAATAATGCAACAGCTCTAACTACTGGCGATGGAAAGGCTTTTTTTAGAGTCCCCACCGGTTTTAATGGAATGAATCTTGTTTCAGTAGCTGCTCATTGTGATACTGCTTCGACAAGTGGTATTCCAACCTTCCAAATATGTAATGTAACAAACAGTGTTGATATGCTATCAACACCATTAACCATTAATGTTAATGAAAATGATAGTTCAACGGCAACAGCGGTAGTTATAGACACAGATAAAGATAATGTTACCACAGGAGACTGGTTACGAGTTGACTGTGATATTGCAGGCACAGGGACAAAATGGGTAGTAATTGAATTAGGGTTCCTGTTACCATAAGGGAATAATTAATGTATTTTAAAAAATACTATCAGTGAGGAGATAATTATGACAACAACGTATACACCTAGTTGGACAGATAATATTACAGTGTTGGCTCCATATGCAGTTATTAAAGGGGAGGCACACAGAGTTTCCGGTGCAAGTGTAGCCGGTCTTGATTTAAGGACTAAATTCGGAGCCTGGTTAAAACTGGCCATTGCCTGTGGAGGTTCGACTGCCTTAACCGCAGGAGCCGCTTTATACGCCAAAGTATATCGGTGTTTAAATGCAGATGGCGCAAACATGTTGAATGGTTCTTTATTTTTTAACGGAGTTCATACCGCTATTGGGAAAGTTCTTATCAATGGAGCGGTTGATGCTGGAGTTACTTCTATTACCTATGATGGCGCAGCAGGAACTGTGTTTGCGGTTGAGAATACAGTATGTATTTGGGGTACAGACACAATTCCCGCTGCTTCTGGCGCAGTAGCAGTAAATCACGGCACAGAATTTCTCAATCTCAGCAAAGGCGCTACATCCCCTTGTCTTTTTAATACACCAACGAAATATGAGCATCACGATAATGAGGTAATTACTTTGGCCTCTGCATGGGATATCTGGCTTCCTGGTGGTTCAGTTTATGCTTTGGTTGCTGACCATCTTTTTGATGCGGCTGGCGAAGCAATGATTTGTGCGGCTTATTTACAGTCATATGATAATAACATAGGAACATAATGAGTGATTTAATACATCCATACAGACCACCTTATCAAAAACCGCCCATTGGTGCGCAACTAAACAGAAATCACCCTCTGGCACAAGGAATGATTGGGTGCTGGATTATGAATGAACGTGCAGGCCGGCGCATAATGGATTACTCTGGTTATAATAAGCATGGCACGTTAGTTAATATGGCCAATCCGTGGAGGGAATCAGGGTTGTATTTCGGTGGTGGCAGTGTTTATGATCATGTCCAACTTCCTACTATGTTACCAAAACCACCATATACAATAATTGTCAGAATCAATCCTGTTAATTGTGGGCCTACTAATGAAGGAAATGGTCTTGTCTATCAAGGAGCTGGCTATTATGATGTTGGAACCGTTTTTAATCTTGCTAATGTCTCAGGAATAAGTAATCGTTTTAGTTTTATGAATCAGGGTGGGTCTTGGGTTGGTAGTGATGCTGATACGGTATCTCTCGGCATATTCCAGCAACTAGCTGTGAGTATAAATGCTGCTGGAATGGCGACACTCTATAACAATAAAACTGCTCTTACAACTGGTTTATCAGGGACTGGAACGCCAAGTAATAATCCGACATATCTTGGTTTTTGGTATGGCATAACTGGCGCTAGCAGATTTTTCAATGGCATCATGGATTATGTTTACATTTATAATCGTGATTTATCAGCCTTTGAGATTTCGTCACTTTATGAAAATCCATATTGTATGTTTGATGAATTATTATGGACTCAATCATGGGGAACTATTACTAGTCTAGATGATTTCATTCCTCAAATCATGTTTTTTTAACTTGATTTTTGGAGTTTTGTTTGTTGAATTATATGGTATAACAAAGGTGAATATTTACAGAGCTTTGTAAAACGGAGTTGGAAGGAGAAATGATGAAAACAGACGAGATTAAAATTGCTTATGACATGGAAGACATCGAGAGCAAAACAGAATCGGAAAAGCTAAATTTGCTACTGAAAATTGCCTTTGCAAGTCATGTGACATTGGAAACCCACAGCAAAATCTTGTTTGGGAATGGCAAGCAGGGACTGTGTGACACTGCACGGTTCAATAAGGTGGCAATCGCGGGGCTTTGGGCTGTCTTTGTTACAGCAGCCCTTGGTTTTGCAGGTGTTCTTTTTACACACTTAAGTAAGTGATGAAAAGAATTTAAAATAGGAGGAAATTATGTGGACAATTTTGAGTGGAATTTTCGGCGGTGTTCTTCGTTTAGCTCCAGAATTATTTAAGTTTCTGGATGCAAAAAACGACAGAAAACACGAATTGGACATGCAGGATAAGGCGCTGGAATTTCAGAAATTAAAAGGCGACCAGCGCCTCGATGAAATCGGGGCACAAGGTGCGGCAGATTGGAATACAGGAGCTATTAATGCATTGAAGACTGCAATCGAAGGTCAGGATAAACCGTCTGGCATTCTCTGGATTGACGGATTCTCTAAACTTATGCGGCCATTAATAACTTTTCAGTGGGTTATTTTGTTATACCCCGGTGTCATCGTAACCACTTTTGTTTTACTCATCATTAACGGTGTTCCAGTTATCGATGCCATGAGTAAAGTATTCGGCCCAGAAGAAAAGGCTCTCGTATCGTTTATTGTTGATTTTTGGTTTGTTGGAAGAGTTCTTGAAGGCGGAAGGAGACTTGCCGGTAAGTGAGTGCAATTGATATTGCTTCCGATATTGCAATAGTATTTGAAGGATTTAGGTCAAAACCATACCGTTGTCCTGCAGGTGTACCAACTATAGGATATGGAACTACTCGTTACCCCAATGGGAGAAAAGTGACTATGTCTGATTTGCCTATAGATGAGGATATTGCTCTGGTTTATCTGCACAATGAACTCCAGAAGTCAATGTCCGGGGCATTAAAATATTGCCCCATCCTTTCAACAGATGAAGGCAAACTTGCTGCTATCACAGATTTCTGCTATAATCTCGGAGTTGGTCGGCTTCAGCAATCAACATTACGCCGTCGGATCAACCAACAGAATTGGAGTTCTTGCAAAACTGAATTGTTAAGATGGGTATTTGCCGGAGGCAAAAAACTGCCTGGCTTAATAAGGCGCAGAGCTTTAGAAGCTACCTTTTTTTAAGGGTTAAGGAGAATTACTTGATATTGCTGAAAGACTATTTCAAATCCATTATCAAGAGCATAAGGAATAGCAAGTTGTCCTTTACCTTTGAAAGAACTATCAAACACATCATCAAACATTACTAATGAATTAGATGTAAGATGTGGTATCGCTAATTTTAAAGCTGATAAATGAAACTCTGCTGATTTTGTTCCACGTTCATCGGGGTACCAATCAAGACCATCAATATATATACCAGCAATAGTTTTGTCAAATCCTTCAAGAAATTTCAATCCATCTATTTCTTGTATGAAAACATTTTCTGATATAAGATTTTGAGCTGCTAAAGTTTGGTTACAAGTTGCTATGCTTTTAGGATCAATGTCACAAGAGAATAAACTGCCTTTATAGTTCTTTACATACCAAGCAAAGATTGATGTAGAATTGCCGTCACCAGGAAGATCAGGATCATTGAGGTCTCTTCGTACTGTTCCTATTTCAACAATTGTTGGTTTTTCAAAGTGGTTGTGTATATGATTCAGGAACTTTTTAAAGCTTGTCTGCCTCTTCGAGAACCGAAGAATAGGGGCAGACGTGAAGTCGAGTATGTTTTCATTAATTAAATGCGGTAGACGAGCAATTACCGCGGAAGAAGTAATGTTTTTAGTGCATGAAAAGTCTCTGTTATGAAAACAACCCTCGTCCCATGCTCTATCAGAGAGTAAAACATCATTCAAACAGTTGGTACAATTTCCTACTCCTTCTATTCTTATGTTGTTTTCTTGAAACTCAACAAATGGAGCAGAGAACCCTGAAATCATAACAACGGGTTTGCCGAGAGCCCAAGCTAACCAAGCTAATCCTGAAGCAAGACCAATAAAGTATTCACAGCCTAGAAGTAGTCCCATTGTAACATCTATGTCATTATTATGAGCATGTATGACATTTTTCAGCATGGAAGGCTCTTTACTGATATCCACTACATTAAAACCCCTCTTGTTTATTTCATCTACAACAGTTTGCCATCCATTAGGGTGATGCCAATATTTACAAACGGCCGTAGAATGTTCTGATATACAAACATATTTCTTTGGTCTCTTAATGCATGAAGTATACACAGTACTTATGTCTATTTTCGGTCTTATTTCTTCATACTCTAACCCTAGAATATCAGAAGCTATTTTTTGTAAAGGAACAGCTCTCCAATCTACAGGATTTTTCTTTTCTCTATCTTTAAAAAAAACTCCTACATTGTACTGAGCATACAGATTAGGAACAACAGTTCCAGGAGTCTCGAATTTTATTTCAGGATAAACTTTTCTGAATAAACGGTTATGCCAAGTTACAGCAATTATTTGGCATTTATGTTTCTTTCGGAACTCTTCAATGTAAGGTATCCAGGCAATACAATCTCCTAGAGATTTGCTTTCTAGAGAAATAAGAACTCGCTTGTCTTCTAGGTTAAATTTATGATGAAATACAATGTTTCCAGCTTGACGAACAGTTATCTCCCACTTCTTATAATACTCTATTTCAGATTTTGCCCAATGATTAGGAGTCATGCTTACAGTGTAGCTATTCTCTTTGTTTTCATCTTCAATCACCACATCATATATTTCTTTTCCGGAACCTTTAATTTCAATGAAAGCTCCTTTAATGAAATGGTAAAAGAAAGTAGGTTTAGAAGGAACAAAAACCTTTATTTCTTTTTCAGAAAGTTCTTCAAGTTCTTTGTAGGCAATCTTTGCAGCATTCTCCCACGACCATTTTGTTCTGAATGCTTGAGCAGTTTTCATGGCAATCCTTTGCCAATAAGCAAGTTTACCATAAACTTTTTTTATTTGTAGAACAAGATCATCGAAGTCAGGTTCGGCCCAAGTTCCAGGACAGTCGGGCATATGGTAAACATTGATTGGTTTTTTGTGTTCTTTGATTTTTACTTTAATGGCATGATAAGCAAAATCAAGCTGTGCCCCATAATTAGAACATATGGAAGGAATACCACAAGCTAGAGCTTCCATCAGAGGCAAGTTCCATCCTTCTGCTCTTGAACAAGATAGGAAAACATCTCCTGCTTGTAACATTTTGATATACATATCTCTCGGAAGAAAACCTAAATTTTCAATACGGTCATCAAGTAGTCCATAGTGTTCCATTCGTTCCTGAGTTGTTTTAAATTCATCAACAGGAAAAGGGTTGTCTACAGATAATTTTAAAGATACGTGAGGGTTATTAGGGAAAGCTTCTAAGAAAGCTCTTATCATTTCCGTAGTATATTTTCTATCTTCCCATCTACCAAATATCAAGAAACGAGTTAATCCATCTGTTATTCTTGATTTTCCTGGTTTAAATATTGAACCATCAACTCCTTCAGGAACAACTTTGACCCGGTCTTCAGGATAACCTTGTTCGATAGCACACTTTCTTTGCCAAAAAGAAGGCACCCATAATTGATCATATTCAAGAAGGCGTTTAAAGAAAGTATCAGGATATAGAGTGGATTCCCACACGTTGTAAGCAATCTTGTATCCAGGATAGTCTGCATAGAATAGAGGATTATCAACTGTATCAAGAACAATGTAACAATCATTCCCTCCTTCTTTCTGAGGAATAATTTTTTCTAATTCTTTCCAGAAAGATCGAGCATGATAAGCATACCCTGTCTCTCCACTAGCTCCAGTAACTAAATGGATTTTATCAAACATTATTGACCACCTCCATGATAGCTACTTTAGATTCTCCGTTCTTATTAGTTATCTCAAAAACTTTGTCCGCAGCTTCCATTATCTCAGGAATATGACTGACTATAATAAATTGTAATCCTAAATTAGAACTTAGGTGTTTAATCATATCAGAACATTTTGATTGCAAGTTACGGGAAACAAATTTGAAAGGTTCATCCAATACCATTGTTCTTCTAGTAGACTTGATAGACCAAGTAGCTACTCGCAAAGCGAAGGAAGCAACATCTATCGGACCTCCTCCAGACATGTCTAAAGGATATCCTTCTTTACCATCTTTTACAAACAAAAGGTCTGCTTCTGTTTTGTTTCTTCTTTGCACAAATCTCAAAGCAAATTCATAAGGATCAGGAAAGACAGAAGACAAAGCCATTGAAACTAAATTGCTGATATGATACTCAATTTTCCTTTGAGTCTGCTCGGCTACAGTCTGCACGATAGCTCTAGCTTTTTGGCAATTGTCAAGAAGGATTTCCTCCTTCTCTAAATTACTTTTAGCTTCTGCCAAATCCTTTTGGAATGTTTCTTTCTCTACAGTTTGTTTGACAAGCTTTCTTCGGAGTTCTGTTATGTCCATAAATCACCAATCGTATTTAGATTTTAGTGTATCAAATTGAGTTCGGATTTCCTCTTCCCTCTTAACAACAAGACTTTTTAGTCTAGTCACTTCTTTTTCAGCACTTTCAATGGAAGCAAGATTATGATCATTCTGGAGCTGAGTAAGAAGTTCCTGCTCTCTTCCTTCAAGTTTAGCTTTGTTATTCTTAGCTTCGTCAATTCCTTTCTTGAGTCTTCCTAATTCTGACTGGATATTTTTCATATTTAATCTCCTTATCTACAATAGTAGTTTATTATTTCATTCCTTCGGTAATAATATTCTGTATAGCAGGATCTATTTTGTTTTCTTTCATGTAATTAAAAAGATTATCGGAAAAAGAAAGTTCCATTTCTTTATGCTGAGATAATCCTTCCACAAAAGCTTCTAATTTTTTGTCATGTTCTTTTGTTTTGATAATTTGTTCCATTTCAAATATCTCCTCAACAGGTTTAATGGGTATTACTACATCTTTCCAACTACTAGTTTCTGTGTCAAAGAAAATAATTTTAGGAAAGTGTTCCGTTTGAGCAATGTTTGATCTCATCATGCTTCCGCAATTAATTAACCATCGTTTAAGAATCTGATTATGGAAGAACGTGTGGTTGTCACCGCTAATAATCAGATCAAATTTATGTTCTTTAAGGAAAGAATTTGCGTACTCGAAAGATTCTTGCCCTTCCCATATTTTTTCATTGACAATCATTCTATGGGTAATCAGAATATTAAATGCCTTTAGTTTAGGTTTAGGAATGGATTCTTCCCATCCTGATATTTGTATGTTCACTTTATTGTCATCAAAAGAACGAGGAACTTTATTAACAAACACATAAGGGGAAGAGGCGGACAAAGCATTGAGAGCTGTGTTCTCTCTATTTCTATATCGAAGATCATGTTGTCCAAATGTAGTAATTATAGGTATTCCTGTATCATTAATGAGCTGTGTGATTTTTTTAAATAAAAGGTAAGATGGATTAGGAGAATCAAAGAAATCACCAGGTTGAAGTATGGCGTCCACTTTTTTAGCCTTAGCCTGATCAAGAATGAATTTGAATTTATCCAGACAAGCTTCGGCATAGTTGTCAATCCTTTTCTCTGGCGTCTTCTCGCTTAGATGGAGATCACCGGTCAATAGCATTAGCAAAATATCACCTCCTTTTCATTTGTTGTCTTCATTACCCCAAGTATCCCACCCATCATGTATGTTTCCCCAAAAACCCTCATCTTTTTTACGAGCAAACAATTCAATGTATGGAGGATAACTTACCTTCATTATCATTTTTCTCATTGTTTCTGGTTTACGACTATGTTCAGTTCTAGGAGCCTCAAAACCAGTAGTTCCTTGTTGTCGTTTGTCATCAATAATTTTATAGGGTAAATTTCCTTTTACCCCAAATAAACAATGTTCAGTATTTCCTCTAAAGTATTGCCCTAGTCCAAATCTATCTTTCATCCAAGTAATACAAGTTTTGTAATCAAATCCCCATGCTTCCATTACTTTTAAACCATCAGGTAAAAAATTATTTGTTGTCCATAGATATAAATGACAATTTTCTTCCGCAAGAGATTTAACAAAATCACTCATTTCTATAATTTCTTTTGTTTTCATTACAGGATAATGATGTTGGGCTCCTCTACAAATCACGCCTCCTCCGATTTCTGACCACGGTGGGTCGGCATAAATTGTTTTATATTTCACTTAATCCTCCTTTAAGAATACCATTTCCTCCAAGAGACAATAATATTTTCTTACGATGTTCTTCAGAAGAAGTTTTCCCTGTTCTATTATTGTTATGACCACAGAGAAACATTCTTTCAGGATTTGCCATATTACCACAACCACATTTACATGGAGATGAGTTATTGGTAATTAGTAATAGCATTTTATTTCCTCTCCTATTTTAACATCTCTTCTATTTTTACTATTTCCTTTTCTGTCAAATCTCTACAAGGAGGAGTATGCTTACATTTCCAAATTGGAAAATGACCGTACTTTTTATTATAAGCAACCACTTCTTTCAAGCTTTTCATGGCTGCTTCACTTTCAAAAGCTTTAACTATTTGACAGTATACTATTGGTTGGAACATTTTTGTGTTCTCCTTACAGACAAACATTATTTCTTCTTTTTTAAAATCATCACCGATACAAGTTACATCACATACTGCGTTCATGTATCCTCCTATCTGATACAAACATTAAATTTCTTTCGGTACTCTATTTCTTTTTTAGCCATTTTCCAATGCTCACGAAATTTTTCTTCAAAGAAATTTTGTTCAAGTAACCAATCGAGATAACTATTGGGAATATCTGCAAGCAATTCTCCTTTATGTTTGCCAAAAGGCATTTTTATATCTTTATATGAGTTCTGTACTGGAGTAACTTTGCTTATAGGAGTAAGAGTTTTCTTAACAGGTGTGAGAGTTTTCTTAACAGGTGTGAGAGTTTTCTTTATTGGAGAATCTATTCTCAAGTCTCTGTCAAGTTTATACACTCTTGTGGGCTTACCCCAGAAATAATCTACCATGTCAAGCTCTTTTCTATAGCTGTTAAATGCACTTGGTCTATCCTATTGCCACAAGTAGGACAGATGTTGGAAGTTCTGATCAATTCAAGGTATTCAGCAGCCATACTTTTTATAGTTTGTTTTTCTGCCTCAATTGATTTGTTCGTTATTTTTATCAAATTTATAACGGCCTCAATTTTTGTCGTTTGATCTACTATAACACGTAATTCATTTATTTTATCGGTCATTTCAATACAGGTAGGTTCTAGGTTTTCCCATATTCTCTCATCCTCAATTTCTTCTTTAATCTTTTTTAAGGAAATAATCAAGTTAGTTAAGATACGGATACGTGTTTCTTCTTCTACACCTTCGGTTATTTTATTCAGGATACTATTTACCTTTGTTTCTGCTTCAAGTAGAGGAATCAGTTTCTCCCGCTCTTCTTTTATTTTTCTGAGTGTTGATAGCTTTTGTATAATTTGACTCAGGGAAGCTGAGGCTACCTCGTTTTCAGCATAGGTTTTTTCTATACTCTCAATGATTATTCTGATCTTGTCTAAGTTTTTATATTTATCCAATTCTTTTTCAGCTCTGTCCTGTTCAGAAGTAAAGTGAAGAATGCGAGCTGAGGTTTGTTTTATGAGACTAGCGAGATTGGAGAACAACTTATCAATGATTGATAGACCAACAAGATCATTGAGCTTCTTTGCCACTTCTCCTGGAGTGTCTTGTAATAAGAAATAGTTTTGGTGCTGAGACTGGAAATTATATTCGGCAATATTCAGAAGTGAAACTACTTCAGAAGGAACATCTTGTCTTATAGCGGAGAAGACAGTTTCCTCTCCGTTCTTGTCAAAGACGGAATAGGAATTTTTTCCGTCTCTTCTTTGCAAAAGTACATCTACAATAGTAGAAATTTCCTCTAATTCTACAGAAACAGACACAGGCTCTTTCAAAGGAACATTCCAGTTCTTGAAAGCATCTCCTGAAGGTCTGTTATTGATGAGCCAAGACAAAGCTCGTAAAGTAGCCGTTTTTCCGCTGTCACTTGTACCCGTTATTACGTTCACCCCGTTGGAGAACGCAATATTCGTTTCTTTGTGGGACTGGAAGTTGTTGATACAAATTGATTTGAACATAAGGCTCCTCTGATGTTTGGTATCCATTTAAAAAAGTCTTGTAAAGACATTATAACACAATCTAAAGTAGTTCTAATAATTAAGTGATGGTTTGTGAAATCTCCATAAAAGGGTTGTAATTTCGTTAGCATATAAGAAACGGTAAACATTATACAAGGAGTTCTTCCGTTTCGTCGGAAAATGAGTACAGGAGTTCGATTAGTCAGTTCAGCATCACGAACACACTGATTCCACATCTTCTGTAAGACGGGCTCTTTTTGTCGAGAGTCAAGAAAATCAAGGACATCCCATCTGTTTATTCCAGTATCTGTTTTCTTTCCGTAACCAGTCTTGATTTCAATAGACCATTCTTTAATAAGAGGTTCTCCAATAGGATCGGAAGCAGTTATGTCTCCCTGTTGAAGATATGTTTCTTTTCCTTTTTTTGATCTTTGAGTGGCCCTTGCTCCGGAAGTTGTACTTCTATAAAAAACATTATCATTTTTTCCATCTGACCACCACAGAGAGAGCAATTTAGCTATTTCTCGTTCAAAGCTACTGCCTTTCATTTGTCCTCCATTACTTTTTCAAAGATTCTCTGCAATGTTTTCACTTTGTATCCTTTCTGAACACAAACTCTTTCCATTCTTTATATCTGTCTTTAGACAAGAAAGAAGCAAATCCGTATTCATTACACATATCTTGAAAGGCAGATAAAGACAGGTTATTTTTTGCAGATAATCTAATTTCAGGAGTACCTTCAAAGGGGAGAGTTACCAATTTTCTATTGCGCTCAATGAGTTCCTTATTTTCTTTGATACTTCTGTATCCTTTTCGAGTAATAGCAAGATGATGATTGATATAATCACAGGCTGTTTTTGGTCCTACCCCAACTACACCTGGAATACTGTCTGTATCACATCCAGCAATTGATTTGACTTCTGCCCAATCTTCAGGAGTTATTCTATACTCTTTCCACAGATGTTTGTTGGTGTATAATTGTTTTTTCTTTGTGGAGTACATCTTTACTTTATCTGTAAGGAGTTGATACAAATCTTCATCTGAGGATATGATGAAAAACTCTACATTTGGATTAGTAAAGGTTATGATAGCAATCAAATCGTCTGCTTCGTAGCCGTCAATCATAAAAGAATTAGAGAAACCTAATGAGGGAATTATTTCTTTCCTGAGAAGATCAAACTGATGATATGCTATGGCATCCAATTCTTTTTCTTCAGCAGTCTTCTCATGTCTTCTTGCTCGTTTATAATCTGGAAACAGCTTCGTCCGCAAGGATTCCCGTGAATCCCATGTGAATGCGAATCTATTTGTATCAAAAACTTTTGCTAGAGACAATATTTGTTTCATAAATCCAAATATGACACCTACTTTCTTTTCATTCCAAGAAAGATTTCTCATACTGTGCTTGGCCTGATGGGCTATTGCATTTGAATCGACAAGAATCATTTTCACCTCATTATCATCTAAGCATAGGCAACTCCCCTATGCTGTTAATATCTCTTTTAGTTCATCAAACATGTTCAGGATTTCAATCTGTTTTTCATTAATCTCGTCAAAATCAGACTGGTCTGCCGATTGGTCATATCGACTCTGGGCATATCGGACTTCACGGAGGAGATCCAATAGTTTGCGGTGTTGCTCTTCATGTTTCTTCACCTCAATTTCGTAGCAATAACATTCCATTGTAATTATGCGCTGGGAACTGTCTGCTTTAGCTGACAGAGTTGTCACACCCTACACTAGATGTAAACCAGTTGTTTCTTTTTTGTATAAATCAATCATACCTTTATGATTGAGTTTGTACATAAAAACAGGAGGTCTGATCATCACTAACTCATTGGGTTCTCCGAACATTTTTCCCAATCTTACTTGAGAAGGTTCTCCAATAGCCTGAGTAATTTGCACTACTCTTGGATCATCGAGAATAAGATAATCAGGTACCGAATCTTTGTCCTTGACTTTGCCTATGACGATTCCAACTCCTTCTACCATACAGCAAATTACTTCTCCAACATATTCTCTGTATATTTGATTCATAATCACTCCTTTCTTATAAGGGCTTGTGTGGCAGGATTGGTTTGGCACTCATCGTCCGTCAATTCTTATCCTGCTTATTTACAAACCTCATGGAATTGTAGCAAAAGTGGTAGCCACTGTGGGACACTAATGCAAACCACACACAAGCTTTTAACGTGCTTTTGGAGCACGATTTAAGTTAAATTTCTTTTCAATGGTTTCCCACATATCAATTGTCTGGTTTTTCAAAGCTTTTTCTAAATTATCTTTTTCAACATGAAGAATAGCGGCATTAAGAGCTTGATATGTTTTTCCATCAGGACAAGCATATACTGTAGAATTTGTCATATCTTTGAGATATTGCAAATTACCACGAATGTCGTCAACACCGTATCCAAATAAAATAAAAATAGGAGCTGTTCTGTAAGGATCATCTATGCTTTTTACAACAAAAGCTTCACTTTCAATGCCAATGACCTTAGTAACTTCTGTTCCTGATTTCTTTTCTTTTGTGCCTGATTCGATTTCTTCTCCAGAACCTGTAAGACGAATGGTCTTTTTGATTTCACTTTGTTGACGAAGACGGATCCTTATTGAAGCATAGAAAGCAGTGGCATTTCCACCTGGAGTGACTTCTCCGTAATCATTTTGTCTTACTTGATTAGTACAAACCCACAGCCAATTATTGTTAGATATAAGCCGACAAGTCTTTCGGAAACCAGCAGAGAATTCCTTTGCTCTTTTCATACCCATCTTATCTCCTTTAGGAGACATCTCTAATTCAGTGGAAAGAGCTGCCAGTGAATCAGTACCGCGAGCATTGATCACATTAGAATCTTTTGGTTTCCAAGACAAAGCATTATTGATTATTTTTTCGACGGTATCTGGTCTGCTATAAGAAAACTTGTTTATGGAAAGACCGTATATTTGAGAGTATTCTTGATCAAGTCGAGCTTCTGGGTCTTCTACAATGGCTTCACCACCATGTGATTGAACAGAAGCAAGTATTTCAGCCATTATGGCTGTTTTTCCTGATTGAGATTTCCCGAATATTTCCATCAGAAGACCACCAGGAACTCCTCCACCTCTCCGTCTCTTACCTGAAATAGCAAGATCAAGTAATGTAGACCCTGTAGAAACTACAGAGTCCACGTTGATGTTGCGAGTAATAAAAGCAAGGTCATTATCAACAGGTGCTTCTACTGCTTCCTTAACTTCTTGAACTCTTCTGATTATTCCCATGTTATTTATCTCGTCTCGTCAATTTCTTTTTCTCTTCTACCGGAGCTGCTTTTGTTTTTGCTTCGTCCATTTCGTCTTTCTTGTTACGGCATTGTTTTCTTACTTCACACGAACGGCATTCTTCATATTCGTTAAAATCTGTACCAAACACAGCTCCTGAAGGACATTCTTCAATACCATCATCATTAATATGTACATCATCGTCATCTTTTTTCTTTTCAGTGGAAATTGCTTCTTTTACAGAAGTTGCTTCTTCTTTTGGTTTACGTTGAGTAGAAGTTGTTTCTTCTTTTGGTTTATGTTGAGTAGAAGTTGTTTCTTCCTCCTTTGTTTCCCAGAATGCTTTATCAACTTCTTCGTATGTAGGAATGTAAAGAAGATCGTCTAAACAAACGGCAGAATCAAGGATCTCATCGGAAATGTCAGGACGATCTTTAAATTCAAAGGCCGTAAACTCGGTATTCCTTTTTGATCCTTTCTTTCTGAAGCTGATAATTTTACCTTCATCAATATCGGCATAAGCAACTTCCCCACCACCTTTTTTCTTATGAGCAAGATCCTCTAGAGGTAATGTAAAGAGCCAGTTGCTCACATCAAATACCTGAACCCCTTTCTCTTCCTCTTTTGTAGTGTCCAGACAGACAATGTTGTAGATAGTTCTCTTCGTCGGATTGAGAGCTTTGATTTCCTCTTCATCTGCTTTATCATTGTCACGTAGTTCTGCCTGATATTCACATATAGGACATTTCTGTCTATAAGTACGGTTGAGACAAATAAAACTGTCTTCATTGATACCGACACCTCTGTGGACGAAAACTGAAAGAGCAAAATCAGATTTACCTTCTTTCAATTTCGGATGTTGTTTGCCGACAACGTAAGGAACCATATAAATTTCGTGATCATCTTCTTTACAGGCCCAAAACTTTACGCCTGTTTTCTTTGCTGGATCAAAAATGCCTCTGAAACGACCTGAGTCATTGGAACTATTATAGTTTTCCTCATGCCGTTCTTTGCTTTCTTTGCGGTACAATTCCCGCCTGTCTTTTGCTTTCATACTACCTCCTTTTTTGGTTTAGTGGAAAATTCTTGTTTGATTTCAAAATAAGAGCGGACTGCTGCCGCTGCTATCCATCTTACCAATAGATACATATATCCAGGAACAGCTACTACAATTATAAGTGCTAAGATGAGATTATCAGCCACTTATTTCCCACTCCTTTTTATCATTTTTGGATGATTGTCTAATACTTCCCTTTGTTTATCATTGTGCCTTTCGATAAGATTACTTGTAGACACGTCTCCTCGGGAAGTGGCAGAAAAGTAGTTTCCTTTGTAAAGTTCTACAAGCATTTTCAAAGAAGTGGACTTGTGCTCTATTGCTTCTTTGGCAACAGACATCATATTGACATTGTATTGAGCTTGCATCATTTTATCCGTTACTTCTTTTACATCTTTGTGAAGCATAACTTGATTAGCTACCCATGTTTCAGTAGGACTTTTCTCCATATCCCACCCGTAATCTTTAGGACGAGAACGAATATCCTCATCAACAAGTGCTTTTACCGATGAAATTTGTTCTTTCAATTTGTCCCTATCAAAGACGGCTTCAGCCCACTTCTCCGACCATTCTTGAAATAGAGAAGGTTGATCAAGAGCGGCTCTGTCTAACTCCGTAACATCAAGTCTTAGATCATCCTTTAGGCTCATTATTCATAACTCCTTTTTCTTTTATTATAGCAAATTTTTTTAAAAAACCAATTAGCCATTTCCACCTATTTAAAATTAATAGCTATGTAAATCATATTCTGAATTCCTACTTTTCCGGTATTGTAGGTATTTTCACTGAAAATATCAATAAGAGCAGATACCCTGTCATTCTTTTTAGAGTTATAGAGAACAGCAGATAGATATCCTAGAACAGCATAACGAAGTTTCTCTGGTTCCATTTCTTCAAGGATTGTTTTTACATTTGCTCTTATGGATTCCCACGTTCCCCCATTAATCAGAGCTTGACAGAGTTCTTTCGTATTAGCATCTGACAAAGAAACGGAAGAGAGAGCTTTAACCGCGGAATCTTCGTCAATAATATCTATAACTGCATCAAGCATGACAAGAGCGTTTCTCGGCAGCCCTTCTGACAAACGAGTTATTTCTTTTAGTATGGTTTCAGGATAGTCTTTTATCTTTTCCTTCATAAGAATGGACTTTAATAAATCCATCATCTCCGAAGACTTCAAAGGTTTGACTTGGTAGGTATGACATCTACCTCTGAGAGTACTAGGTAATTCTTCAGGATTAGTGGTGCATAAGATAAAATAAACATGATCAGGAGGATCTTCCAAGAGTTTCAGGAGTCCCTCCTTAGCATCTTTCGACTGGCGGTGGGCCTCATCAAGTATGTACACCCGGGAATCTCCCATCATTGGTTTGTATCGGCAATTTTCATCAATGTCTCTAACGGTATCTATACCTCTCATGTTAGCTACGTTATATTCTTGTACGGCATCCGGATGGCATTTCAGCATACTAGCCACAATTCTTGCTAGACTAGTCTTGCCACATCCTGTTTCTCCGTGAAAAAGATAAGCATGCGGATAATCTGATTTACGAGCAAAGATACTTTCAAGACTATCTTTAATGGATTGATTACCGATAATCTCTGACAAATCCTTAGGACGATGTTCAATTGCTAATGTCATTTATTCCTCCTCCTTTACCTCTTCATTTTTTGAATACCAAGATTCATTTATTTTTCCCGATTCCCATTCCACTTCAAGAGGAACATTTATCCATTTAAAATGATCTCTTATATCCTTAGTTGCTATCTGTGTACATATTTCCTTTACTTCTTTTTGTTCATCAGGACAGCAATCAATGATACCATTATCGTGTATCTGAGCAATTACTTTTGATTCCATTTTATTCTCACAAAAATAAGCATTAATCTGAATCAAACTCCACAATAGACAATGGAAAGCAGTGCCCTGAAAAGGGTAGTTAATAAGCTCGTTTCTCCCCATATATCCTGAACAACGGAAACCTGTAAGCAACTCAACTACTCCTGTTTTTTCATAGTTCTTATACCAATTTTCCTGCCATTCTTTGAATACTTTAAATTTTTTCCAATACTTTTCTTCTACTTTCTTGAGATGATTTGTAAAAGAATCAACAGGATTGCCTCTTTCCGCAATGACACCTTCATTTTTAAGATGTTCATATACTGATATACCGTCTCCTGTTAAAAGGTTGCTGCAAGAAGCCCAGATGTTTTTAGCACAAGTTTTGTAATAAGATCCATACCATTCAGGGAAAACAAATCCGTTCTTTATATAGAATCTTAAATCCTTTGTGACTTTCTTTGCAGGCAACTTAAATATATCTGATGTAGTATCTCGGTGCATATCTGTGGATGGATCATTGATATAAGCAATAAGAACAGGATCAAGAGTATAGCAAGCTCCCATCCTTACCTCAATAGCAGCATAATCGAAATCTAGTATTTTAAATCCTTTAGAAGGAATGATACCTGATCGAGCATATCTCTTAGCTTCCTCATTACGAACAGGTACATTTTGGAAGTTGGGTTCTGAAGACGAATTATGCACACAAATTTCATTAGCAAAAAAGTTATTATATTCCTCTACTTCAAGATCATAAACATCTACCGATAAAGGCAAAATCTCTACTTTATAAATAACATGATTATTGAACATTCGGGCAAGAGGTATGCCATAAAACTTATCTTTAGCAAATTCCTCAGCAGGTTTGTATTCTCCGGTAGTAAGACGAATTAAATGTTCAGGTGTTACATCCAAATGACCTTTACCACTTCGTGATTTCCAATATAATCTTATTACTTTCTTATGTCCGGTTTTACCGGACCAAAGAACTTTGCGAATAGACGGTTTTAAATGATCATCAAAACAATAAACTTGATCTCCTTTTTTTACTGTTTCTATAGGCACTCCATTTGGATGGTCAATGAAGTTTCTAACTACATGGACCAATGTTCCTTTTGCCACACAGGAGCGGAAAGTGAGTACTTGTCCTAAATCAAAAAATGGATGTACTCTACCATCAGGATCTATTTCTCTTAAGAATTGAGAAATATAGGTATTATCTATCTTTTTGATTCTGGACAATTCGGTTATTTCTTTTGCTAGAGGCGTATCAAGTTTAGACATAACCTCTTTATCTACTGAGTCATTTCCTTTGTCTGTCTTTTTTGTTGACTTGAGTTTAAGAATATCAAAGAACATTAATTTGAGATCATCGGACGAACCTAATTTAGGAAGACGACCAGTTACTTCCTCAAATTTTTTACATTCATCAAAATTTAATAATTGGGCCTCTCTAGTTTTTATCCTATCTTCCAATTCAATGTGAGCTTTGTTATAATAGTCAACATCACAATTTATTCCATTTATTTGAATATCAGCAAGTGCCAAAGATCCTTCAGTGAATAAATCAACTCCTTTTTCTAAATGACTGTCTACTTCTTGTATCTGAGCATAGTACAACCATTTTAATACAAGGGAATCAATCCCCCCATATAAAAGAAGTTTGTTTAAAGGAGCTTCCATCACTCGATTGAATCCTCTTTCATCTTCTGACTTTAAGAATGGAGCTATCTCTTTACTATAATCAGGAATTCCCCATCTCATAAAAGCTTGAAATTTAAGTCCAGTAATATTCTTTCTGTTATCAAGAATATGTGCGGTGATCATGGTACACCAATGCCAATTTACAGGTGTTGTTTGTAGAATTACTCTTGCCCACACGTCTTCAAATTTTAATCCTTGAGCAACTTTCTTTGATTTTAACAGGAGAACTTTCTTCCATCGTTCTTCAATTCGCTTTTGCTGAAGAGGAGTCCAGTGGGGATGTTGCAAAGGGAACGAATAAGCTGTATCACTTTCATCGGTAATAAAAGACACAGAGACTATTTTATGTCCAGTTTTATACGGTTTCTTGCCTGTTGTTTCATAATCATGGAAAAGAATCTTAGGAGGTTTGTCAATCAAATCCTCAAGACAGTCACAAACATCATCAAAATCTTTTAATACTCTGACTTTATCCAAATCAGGAACAGCTAGATCATAAATAGATCCTTTTGTTTTAACACAATCAATAGCAAAATCTAAGTCTCTGTCAAATTGTGATACTATAAGAGGATTGTCTTCATTTCTAAGAGCAAAGGAAGGATGAAACATTGGTATTATCCATGCCCCTGATTCAAAATCAGGTATACACAGACCTCTCCATCTTGTAGGAGTAAGGTTTGAGAACTTATCCATGAATAAAGATTTGATTGCTGAACCGCCTAATAACCATATAAATTCAGGTTTGAAGTCTTTAATTGCTTTTTCTATAAAGGAACGACAAGCTCGAATCTCATTATCAAAAGGTTCTCTGTTATTAGGAGGTTTGCATGCTACGGCATTAGTTTTCCAGAAGTCTTTGTCTAAATGAAGACCTCTCTTTGCTAATCTTTTTCGTAACCATTGACCAACATCTCCGATAAGCTGTGTTCCTTTTTCATCTTCCATTTTTCCAGGAGCTTCCGCAATGATCAGGGTTCGTAATCTTCCCTCACCTGTTACAGGCATTTTTGGATTTCTACATCCTTTGTCAAGACGACAAGTAGAACAAAGGATATCTGTAGAATGAGTAATAACCTCATCCATATTAAAGAAGCCGTTCATCATTCTTCCTTTTTTGAAGAAGTTAATCCAGCCAATATGTGCTGAAAAGAACCAGAAGCAAAATGAAGTATGTTCTTTTCTTTGTTATAAGCAAACTTAGTAGCTTTATCTAGTATTTGTGAGATGAATTTGGCATTAATCAGAATAATAACATCTTCTCCTTTATACTTGCTTCGTAAATTCTTTTCAATCTTTCCTAAATCATTGTTCGCTCTGACAAAAATCTCCCCATCTTCAAAAGAGATTCCCAAAGACTTGCCTGTCTTATTAATCAAATCTTCAGCAAGAATGGAAACAGAATCAACAACTGATTTCAGTTCTTTTGGTAGGTCAAAATGTTCCATTTCGGACACAGTAGCAAATAAAGAAAAGAAAGTTTTAGGCCATTCCCCATCCCACAGTTTACAACTGAATGTCATATCATCCTTGGTTCTAAAATGTATCCACTTTGTATCTCGGCAATATTCTATTACAGGAAATTTGGACAGTTCTGCCGCATCTTTTGCTACAATAAAAAATTTGTCTTCAATAGAGGATTCCATTGTAAACATACTAGCTCTCATTGTATCTAAGGAGGAACATGTAGTATTGTCTACACAAATACAAGCTCGTATTTTCTGAGAAAGATCAGGAGAAGCAGAGAAAGCACATAAAGAAAGTCCTTCTGTTAGGTCTTTCGGCACATTTTCCCATCCTTTCATTTGACTTCGCAAAGTCTTAATCACACTAATAAGTTTAGAATCTTCATCAGGAATAGTTGATAATGTAGCCGAGGTACTCAGTGTTTTTATTTTCAGTTTTCCTTCCTTCAAAGTAATTGTCATTTCTTCATCAGTAATACCATCAACGAGACGGAAGAACTCTTCTCCTTTTACAGAAAATTGTATATCACATTCATAAGGATGTGTTATACATATATGATCGTTGTAAGTGGCAATCATCCCCTCAAAAAACAAAAAGTGCATTATTTGAGGTTCAAATTCCTTCTTTGCTAATCCTGGGCGTAAGGCTGCCAGGATGTCTCTTAATTCTTTTCGGTTGACTTTCATATTCCACTCCTATCCTTTTATTTGTTCGTCCAAAGTGATAAATAATTTTTCCCTCATTTTGGAATCAGCAATTTCTTCAGGTCTATCAAAATCATCTGGAGAAACTACTAATCTGTTTTGGACTATGCTTCGTACCCATTTGGCTTCAAACATTGTTAGTTCTAATACGATGCGAGATTTTGTGTGGAGTCTTTTCGCTTCCATATTCCTCCTTTATAATTTTACCAACTGTTAAAATCATTTGGCAATCTTTCTCATAATAAAATGACATTAATCGGTTATAGCCCGATCCTTCTTCTTCATTATGTCTTGCCATAGCTCTTTCTTTTTTAAGACTTGTAAGCTGTGGAAAATTACCCGATAAGTATAATATAATTTTAATCACTTCCTTTCATCAGAAAAAAGTGGTGTATCCTGATGTTTCCAAGCCCACGGCCATTTTTTCTGATACTTCTCAAGATCAAGAAAATATTGAAGATTTAGTTGGTCTCTCATTTCTCCATCACAACATAATCCTTTTTCTTTAATCACCTCTACTCGATCTTTCTTTTTCCTATCTATCCATTTTTCATTTTCTTGTAAAATATAACCAGAAGATACATATTTAAGTTCCGTTAATCCTATTGGAAATCCCCTTTTTGCACAATAATCTCTATAATAAGGCTGTTCAAAATCTTCCCCAAATTGACTGTAGTGAGATTTTTTTCCTATAGACCCAGAACGAGAGGATATTGCTATAACATGCGGGGGTTTGTCGTATCGAATAGACCCGTCGATCATTCTAGGAATAAGAATGACTCCAAATCGGCTGTACATAACCCATGTTGTTGTGTCAGAACTATACCAAGGATAATCAACAAGAAGATCAGGGGCAGCTAAACCAAATCCATGTACTTTCTTAATAGGAAAAAAGTTGTTTTCCTTTGGGCAAACTTTTGAAAAGACATAATTAAATCTATTTCTTCTTGACACAGATCCTTTAAGAGCCATGCCTCCCACGGCAAAGTAATCGTAAGACATGGCTCTGTCTAAATATTTATCAGGTTCATCTACATGATAGACAGGAAGAGGATTAAGACCAGCTTTCTCCATAATCTCTTGATTCTTCCAAGTCTTGTCAGGATCCTTAATATCATCAAGACAGGCATAGGTTTCTAGGTAGTCCTTATTCTTCTGAATAAATTCGATGTACTCGTTAATATCTATTCTTGTCTTTCTTGACCAGGCAGAGTAAGCCCCAGAATCGGCAAATAATTTCATATTGTTACGTGCCTCCAATGTTTGTTTTGCTGAATGCGAAGAATTGTATTACGATTAACACCAAACATTTTTGCTATTTTAAAAGGATTTATTGGTCCTCGTTTTGTACAGGTTAACAGGAGTCTCTTTATTTCTCTAACTTGATCTTCTTTCAGTCTAGCCCCACCATTTGCTTCTCCTTTATTTGATCTATTATCAAACACATTTTTCCATTCTAAATTATTAATTTGATTATTTTGTCGGTTTTTATCTTTATGATCTGGCTCACATTTTTCAGGGCAATCCCCCTTAAAATGATGAAGGACTAATTGATGTACAGCTATATGAACAGGATGTTTGTCTGTTCCTATTAAAACAACGTAACAATAGACATTAATGGATTGTTTTAAAATCTTACCAGGAAAAGTTCCCCATCCTTTTTTAGTGTGTAAAGCTCGTCTCACTTTTCCACTATTGCTAACATCATAGTTTGGATAACCTTCTATAGATTTCCACTCTTCATTCATATATTTCCTTTCTTCCTTTCAGCATCAAAACAAGTTTGAATTGTAGTCAAGTAGTTTTTAACAAGTTTGTGGTCATAAGGTTCTTCCAGTTCTATTTTTCCTTTGTATTCATTTAAGTGACAGCAATATTTCTCATGGATTCTTATTAAAGTGGAATATTGTAAATCTGTTATAGTGCATAAACAGTTGCCGCATTTAGGACATTTCATAATTCCACATACTTTACATTCCATTTTGTCCACATCTTTCATAGAAAGTTTGTATCCACAAAAGTAACAAGGATGATTCTCGTCCGCAAAAACGTGACCATGTATATATCTCCAACATGATTGATGATAATTATAAGTTCTGTTCATCCGTCCATCACACACCTCCTCTGGTCTCTGAGCAATGTCATCTATATACATTTCATATCTAGGTTTGCCTAGAATAAGATTGTTATATTTTACACCGTGTTTTTTCAACCACTCTTTCGTAACTTTCTTGTCACTTTTGAGTCGAGCTGAAAACAGCTCTATGTAATGTCCTTCTTCAAATTTTTGGTTGACCCAAGCTATCATCGCAAGATTGGGTTTTCTGTTTTCATAATCCCATCCCACAACATCAAGGGTCAAAACACCATCAATGTCTACTCCCACTCGCATATTTTCTTCTCCCATTCTGGATGTTTCCTCAATACCTGTCTAATAATAGAATCATTTCTTTCTGGATCATATCTTCCTTCAACAGCTTTAACCAGATATTCCAACATCAGATCATCATTATAAAAAGGAATAACAATTCCATTCTCTGCTAAAGCATTCCACTTTCTAAAACAAGATGGACAACTATGGCATTCTGTTCCTTCAACAGAAGGAGAATAGCAAGATATTGTGCTCAGAAGTTCTTTCTCAGTTCCTCCATCATCGAGAAACCATTTAACAACCTGTGCTTTTGTTAAATCCCAGAAAGGGGAGATTACTCTTATCCTACGGTTCATCATGTGAGACATGAGTTCGGAGAACTTAGCAAAAATCAATTTATCCTTGTCATTTACCATATCGTCTTTAACACCGGCAATTACAATTGTGTCAGAATATTTGTTTGCTAGCAGTGCAAGATGTAAATTTCTATACGGTATAAACGCGGTAATCTCTTGTTCCCGCGTAGAAAAGTCGATACAGCTCTCAATGATAGTATTAGGAATTAATTTTTGGACTACCTCTTTTTCTTTATCTGAATATTTTGTATGTAGATCAAAGTAAAGAGTACGAGGTTTGCCGTAGAAATGATAGGCAATGTAGCTATCAATTCCACCTGAAAACAATAAAATCATGGTCGTATCACCTTTCTTTTATGAGTTACTCGGACAGTTTTTCCAGCATCTCTTTTGACTTGATAATTGATTATAGCATATTCTTGATTGTTATGTGAACTAACCGTAATCCACTTATCACCCTTTTTCTCTTGGACATAATATTTATCCATTGTCAGAATAGTCCATATTATGAATATAACCAGTTATTGGTAGAAGTCCTCTCTTGATTAGGTGTGCATCCATGTGAGTATTCCACAAACAACCAGGGCATCTTTCTTTAACAACAGGTTTCCAAGTACGACAGAACTCATACCACAGTTCAGCTATCTCCCATATTTTTATATTAGAAACATTTTTAGGCTGAAAAGAATCACAAGGATATACCGTACCATCACAATCAACTGTTAACCACGAAGGGAAGCAGTCATACATACCACAATTCCAAATATATGGAGAAGCCTTTACTTTAGCAGTGGATATATAGGAAGCTACTATTTTTAGAGTTTCAATATACTCTTTACTAGTGTGACACAAAAATCTAGCTTCCTTTAGAGCAAGGACATTATTGAGAACCTTTACTAAGGAAATCCAATCTTCTGGTTTAAACAGAAGATCGAGGTTAGTGTTCTTTACTTTCGATCCAGGTTGACCCTCATCAGGATGAATAAGATCAAAGAATGTCCAGATACCTTCTTTTGACATCTCTCTTATAATGTCAGGAAGGTATTTAAAGTTTTGTCTGGTAAGAGTAACAACTACTGCTGCATCTCTGGTAGGACCAAGAGATCGGAACGATTTGATTATATTCAGGGCGTTGTTTGTTTTGATTTTACTGTAACGATCCAGCCCTACATAATCATAAGACGTGGTAATTGAACGAAGCCCGTGAGCATATAAATCCACAAGTTTCTTATCTACATTGTCGGTAACTCCACTTGTAATTACAGTTGTGTAAATACCTAATGATTCTGCATATTGTATTACTTCTGGAAGTTTATCAAAATCATGCAGTGGTTCTGCTCCATATATTGCAATTAGTTTACAATCAAGTTTTTTAAGATTGTCCACACCCTCTTTCCATTGCTCTAACAGAACAGTATTTCTTCTGCCATCAGCCATACCACAGTAATCACATTTTAATGGACACACTCTCGTCCAAAGCAGTTCGGTTTTCACTACATTCATAAAACGTGCCTCCATATGAATTTTTTAACCATATAAAATAATTCTCTTAATCACAAATTCCTACACTTGTTCTCCTACTCTTCTGTGCACATGATCTTTTTTGATGTTATTGTTAAGAAATTTTCCTTTGGATTCCGAATTTAACAATTCGTCAAAGAGAGGTTTAGAAACATCTTCGTAGAAATAAAGACTACCGTTTTTAAACCGAACAAACAATGTTTCTGATTCAGATTGATGAGCAATTTCCGCAATCATGGACGATTCGACTTTAGTGAATTCCATAATAAGCCTCCCTATCTTATTGATAATTTAATTAATTCCATACCTTCATTGCGAGTAGAAATATTATCAGCAAAGGAGCCGTACACAATTGAGGTAGTCATTCCTCCTTGCAAGCCTGTTTTTACTCCTCTACAGGTCATACAACCATGAGTAGCTCTCATAACAAACATGACACCTAGAGGTTCTACTTTCTCAACAAAATAATCAACGATTGATTTAGTAAGTTTTTCTTGTAATTGGGGACGGGCGGCGTAATAAGAAATGATTCGGGATATTTTTGAAGCGCCGACTAAAGTTTTATCCGGAACGTACAAAAAATAAGCAAGTCCCTGAAAAGGCAAGAAATGATGGCTACACATAGAAGTAAAAGGAATATTGTCCAACATAATCATTTCATTATAATGATCAGTGTTAGGAAATGTTGTTATTTTAGGAATGTTTTTGCAATCCAATCCTGTAAAGAACTCCCTACAATACATGCGGGCTACACGTTCGGGAGTATCTAAAAGGTTGGGATCCTTTAAGTCTAATCCCAACCCTTTGGATAGAATTGTAGAAAAACATTCGGCAATTAATTTTTCATTCATTTGACAAGGATGTACACCCCTTCCTTCTCGTCAATCTTCAGCCCGCGATCTGTACGCAAATGTTTAATGTGACTTTTAACTCCGAGAGGTGAACGGCCAGATTTTTCAGAAAGTTTTTCGAGAGAAATGCCGACGTCGGTATTCAGTAGATCATCGAGAATAGCGGACTGTGAGCCGAGTTTATGACCAAACACAGATAATTCAGCAACCTTCTTTTCCTTCGTAGCTTTTTCCACTTTTTCCTTCTTTTCCTTCGGAGATTCTTCTTTCTTTTCCTTCGGAGCTTTTTCCACTTTTTCCTTCTTTTCCTTCGGAGCTTCCTCTGCTTTTGCAACAGGTTCGGGTTCTGTGTGTTCAGCAGGTTCATCAGGCTCAGCAAAAAATTCATTGTAAAAATCAATGATGTCATCCGGTAATTCGTTTACAACTTCATTTGGAATCGATTTGATTGCAGTGTCAAAATTCTTGGCCAGATTCTCTTTAGAGATTGCTATGGTTTTCAATTTCATTTTGAGGAAAAGAACTTCTTTCCCTTCTTCTCCTTTGTACATAGCCGTATTAAGAGCTAATGCCATCTTTTTCAACTGATCAAAATCTAACTTTTCTAATAACATAATACCTCCTCTTTTTTTTTGTTTGTTTGTTTGTTTCAATCCTCGCGGGACATTGACTCTTTGTTATTTTGATTTAATCATAGCATATTTTTTAAAAATTTTTATCGGTTTAGAATAGGAATTCCAATAGGTTATCAAGAAACTCCTATAATTTTATGTAGTTGTAGTGACAAGATTACCCCCGTACTTTTTAAAAATTTATTTTGCATCAGTTCATAAAGCTTCTCAGGAGTCATTTTTTTCGAGCAAGGAGAGAAAGCAAACAAACAATTTCCTGAAGAACTTTTCTTAATATTTTTTATTACTTGCAAGGCATGTTTAAAATCTTTTTCCGAAGAAACCACAAACTTAACAATATCTCGACCTGTCAAATGGTTGTAATTGAAAGGGATCATTCTGTTGCATTCTCCAGAATCGGGAAGTTTGTAATCAACTATCCAATTAGCTCTGTTTAAACATGAGTCAAAAAATGGTATAAGAATTGATCCGTTTGTTTCTATGGAAACTTTATATTTGTTTGGTAGTTTTTTAATTAGTTTTACAAGTGCTGATTTTTGCATTAGTGGTTCTCCACCAGTTATAGTTACATTTATGTTGCCTTGTTCTCTTATACTTTTGACTGCTTCCGATGTAGTCATTACTATACCATTATTAGAATTAATGTTTTGTGCTTTCTGTGTGTCACATGGATAAATACACCTTAGATTACATCCTTGAAATCTTACAAAAGTACAGAGACTTCCTTGATGTTGGGGATTTACTTCTCCATTGATTGAGCTGAATATTTCATTAACTATGAGGTTCATTCTTTCCTCCACTTTCTAATTTTGTGGCAGATAACATTCCTTTTTTGTCCATGGTTGCCTTGCTTGTTGGAGTTTCCCATAAAGTAATTTTATGTATCCCTTTAAGATGAGCGTCAAACATTAATCGATCCCATATCCAAATAAGAATATTTTCAGCAGTAGGATTTTTAATTGTATCATTAATTACGTTATGATCGAGTATGTCTATTACATTTTCGGTGACTGTTTTTTTAAGTTCAGAAAAATCCAAAACCATGCCTGTTTTTTCATCAACTCGTTTCTTTATTTCTACTAGGAGAGACCACTCATGACCGTGCCATCGTCCACAAGGACCTTTATAATCAGGTAATCTGTGACAAGCAGCAAAAGTAAACATTTTGCCTATGGTAATAAAAGGCTGTTTCTGTGATTCACGATGAATATAGAAACATTGTTTCTCAATAGGATTAGATATTTTTTCTTTCATTTCCCCTCCTACCATTTATCCAGCAGATATGAAGCTGCCATGTCAGCAGTTGCTAACAGAGCAACTAAAGGATTCTCTCTGAAAGCTTGTTTTTGCGGAGTTCCTGAAGGGTAAGAGAAATGAACAGCAGGTTCAAATCCTGCAAGGTGCCAACGAATAGCAAGAGCTTCAGGATCCGTTAGTCTTATATACTTGTTGAGGATGTAAACTGATTTTTCCCCATGTCCCATAGGCAGTTGATCTTTTACTCCCCACACTTCTACTTCTTGCCAAGTACCGTTGACCTTTTTGTTCCGTATTTCCTTGATGTAAAAGTTGGTTTTGCAAATATCGTGAAATAAACCACATATAGCTATGCTTTCCCGATCTAATTTCAAATCAAGCATTTCGTCTATTTCTTTCATCATATCATAGACGGCTAAACTATGCAGAACGAGTCCTCCTTCAAAACAGCCGTGAAATTTAGTAGAAGCAGGCGCTTCAAAAAAGTCCGTCCCATCTTTAATATAAGACAGCAAATTGGGTGCACCTGCTCTGTCTATTTTACTAGCCTCTTTTAAAAAATCATTTTTTGACGACATTTTATTTTCCTCCTTGATGTGAGCCTTCGAGGTTTTCTTCTTGTATGATTGGTTTCATTCCGAATATTCTAATTCCTAATTTAACAAAAAACAAACCAATTCTTTTCCGAATATGAAAAGTTTTTACACCAGTGATTGTTATATTAACGGACATTTCCTTTAAAATCTTCTGCACAGGTATCTCCGTTTTCTTACTAGCCATTTTCCAAATCTCCTTTCTTTGAAATTTTGATTTTTTTCATTTGCAAAAACAAATTAAATTTTCCCCCGATTTCCCACGAATCCTTTAATTTCCTTCGGTGTCACTGTCACTGTCTTTTGCCAAATATTTCCAATTATTGTGCCTACCCAGAAAGACTTCCCACCACAGCAAGGCTGACTAAACAGCATTTTCTCAGGAACACCATAGTTTTCCACAATGTAGTCCCAAGCTTTCTGAGAGGCGTCTTTTGTTGTCGGTCTCTTTTTGTATTGTATCACATTAACCTCCTTTTCGTAGTCATTCAGGGTTCTTCCTTGACATATGGGAGTCTAAGAGGAATTGACCCACTTCAAGTTGTTGTAATAATAGAGCGGACATGTTTTCGTCTACTTCTTTATGCCGATGAACAAGAGCATTGACACGAATTACCTTCGCTTTTTTGTCTTTTGGGGATTGATTTAATCCTAAGAAAATATCAACATGTCCTAACTTTCCTATCCATTCAGCAAGATCATCCTGACTCATATCACTTTTATAAATAGCTCCACGAGTTCCTTGACTTGCAGTAAAAACAATACAGTGCCTTTCTGCTGCTAAAGAAGCCAACATCTTCCAAATATCATCAATCTGATTCCTTTTGTCTCCTTTAGTGTCAGGTTTCAGAATATCTGCATAATCAATAAGTATCATATCCGGAATAAATTCTTCATGCTGCTCAAGTATATATAAGTCCCTTCGTATATCTGAAACACCTGCCATATATCGTGGATAGCAGATAAAACGAAAATTGTCTCCGTACATTGTTTCAATTGCTTTAATTTTTCTTCGGGTGTCTTTCAGTGTAAATTGAGGAGATTCTATGACCTCATACCAAGTTGTCATTTGATAATCCCTAAGCATAAGATCTCTACAGTATGTACATGGTCGATATTCCATCTCAAGATCAAATTCAGGTTTATTCTCCATCGAATCACATAATTTGACATGTTGAGTTCTTTCTGGTCGTTCACATGTTCCTAATTGATTAAGTTCACAATCAAATACAGGGAAGAGGAAAGAATCCTCTCCAGTCTTAGAACCGAATCCCGTTAACCTCTTGTACATTCTTTCCTTAATGTTCTTCTTTTTCATTTCTAAGGAAATGAATGCTACTTTCAATCCTTGAAAAGCAGCTCGTACTGCCATTTCTTGTAGGTAGAACGATTTTCCCCTTTTGAAGACCCCTAAGACAGCAACAAACCAATCTCGTTCTATGTCTCCAACAATGTGTCCTAATGCACCAGGTAATTTGAATATTCCCTGATCGTTATCATCAAAAACTTCCAAAGCTTCTTTTGTGTTAAGAGGATTAAACCATCCTGATGTTTGATATGCAATTTTCTTGTATTTAGAAAACTGATCCTCAGCATCCTCTATTTTTCCTACTTCCAAATATCTTCGGGCTTGTTCCACTCTGATTTGTAATTCACGTTCACGGAAGTAGTCAAAAGCTATATCTTTCAGATAATCCACATTAATGATTGGAGCTTTTTCAAACTGACTGCTAAGAGAGGATAAGAAATTACCTATAATCTCTTTGTCTTCTTTACTCATTCCTGATTCTGATTCGATTAAGAAAATGTCTTTGATATGACCTTCTGGAGCTTTCTTGTACTGACTGAAATAATCTTTACACCAGAAACACACTATTTTAGCAAAAGAGTTCCTCATATAATCAGGATTAAACAAGGAATCAATCTCTATTAAAAATTTAGTGGACATAATCATTGCGGTAGTAATCCGATGTTCTATCGTATTATCTACAATTTTTCGTTTTATTTTTACCGTCATTTTTAAAAAATTCTCCTTTTTGCTACACTGATTATAACAAACTTTCCAGAAATTCTTTTCTACAAAAAATTCTTTTTAGCAAAATTCGAGTTGATTTCTCGATCAAACATATCTCTAAATTGTGGTAGAATTGCGGTAGCCCGCGTTTATTTCTAAATTGTAGACAGCTTAACAGCTTTATCTAAAAAACGTGGCAGAACGCAATCATCGCATTTTTCACTTCATGATGGATTCTGCTCTTAAAAAGTTAGGCAATCTTTCTTGTAAAGTTTTTTCCGAAGTTAGCCAACCTAAATGAAATACAGAGAACAAAGAATCATTCTCTCTCAACTCTTTATCTAAAGCTCTTGTTAATTGAACAGCAAGGAAGTTTACTTCATCATATTCCCCGTATATTCTTTTCCACTCACTACTGATTTGTAGTTTGGTTTTATTTTCTTCATAAAACTGTTTTAAAGATTTTCCACAAAAAATAATTTTATTTCTGTCTGATGTAGGAACAGGACCATTAATCTTGTTACCAAAATTTCTTTGGTACCAATTAAGCAAGATTTTTGTTACTTTAGGAGTAGTGTCAGTTGCAAGATGAAAAACAGACTCAGAAACAAGTTTAGGTTTACCATATAAATATTTCAAGAAAACGCTTTTATCTTCATCTCTACCTTTCATGGCATTATAAAAGAAATTACAAAAAGGCATTTTTTGTAAGTGTTTTTTAGCCGTTTCATTTTGAGGCATGTAATTTCTGTTAAAAGCAGCCAAAGCAAAATTATCTATGGCACGTTTAGCTTCAAAAACTTTGTATTTTCGGATATCGTTTTCATTTCTAAAGGAAGAAAACAAAGAACCGTCTAATAAAGCATATATCTGGTTAACGGCTCTTAATTCTGATAATGTTCTTTCTTGATGAGCAACGAATCCTTTATGTCTCCAATAATCCATTATTTCTAAGACCTCATTTGATTTTTTAACAACAGGTGTTTTCTTTTTTTTAACAAAGTAAGGTTTAACGGGTTCAGGTTCGTCTTCAATTTTTAATTCCACATTTCTGTTTATATTTATTTTCTTCCTTGGATGCAGGATCGAAGATTTAACAGGATTGCTTTCAGTCTTTAATTCTACATTTCTGTTTATTGGATGCAGAATTGAAGATTTAACAGGATTGCTTTCAGTCTTTAATTCCTCTGGTTTGTTATTAACAAAGATTTCTTTAAAATAAGGCGGAACGGAGTTCCGCCTATTAAGCGAAGCTTTAAGATCTAACTGATCTTTTAATAACTGATCTTTTAATAACTGATCTTTTAATATGTCAACGTTCCGCTTTAGGCTGCCTACTTGATCCGCTATAGGCTGCCTACTTGATCCGCTATAAGCCTGCTCGTTTTTTCCTTCATTTTTTAAGGGTACTTGATCCGCTATAGGCTGCCTTTGTTGATCCTTAAAGTCACTAAGTCTATCATCGGATTCAACTTTGAGTTGTTTGTGGGCAACTTTAAAATCCTCCTTGATTTTGATAACTCGTCTTCTACCATCAAAACTAACCTGTTCTATGTATCCTTGTTCGATTAAAGTGGATATAGATACACTAATGGTGTTGGAATGAGTATTTAATGAAGAGGCTAGATAAGAATTGCTGGCAAAACAATGCCATCGAGCATGGTCTAATTTTTTAATTAAGGAGAATAAAAGCAGACAGGTTCGATCCAATTTCTTGTTAAGAGCTACTTCTATAGGGATGGTAAAATTATCTAAAAGTATATTATGTTTTTCTTCCGTCATAATCCAATATCCTTTCTTAAACATCGAACATCTTGTTCACTGAGATCGTCGGGGTCTCCTTCTGACAATTCTAAAACCTCTATCTTAGGAACAATGGTGGATAAATCGTAAGCTAATTTGTAAGCTACAAGAATAGCATCGTTGTCATATAATATAAAGGCTTGTTTTATTCCTTTGAGCAGACGGAGTTGTTCTCGTGTATATTTTGTGCCGAATGTAGCTACGGCTCCGTCTCCAATTCTCCAAGCATCAAATATTCCTTCTACTATGACTACTTTATTTTGTATAATGGAATCGAAGTTATATAGACACTGTTTTACGTCTTTGATTGAGTACTGGTCAGAAGAGTTTATGTAAGGTTTGTCTGCTCTTCCTGTCACATCTCGGCCGACAAATGTAACTATTCTTTCCTTGTGATAAATAGGTATAATTATTCTGTGTTTAAATTCTCCGATAGGACCTGTTGCATGAATATTATACTTTTTGATTACTGTATCTGGATCATATCTACGACTTCTGAGAAATGCGAGATGGGACTCAGTAAAATTTTTAGTAGTGCCAAGAGGAAACTTAACCTTGGATTGATATGTTTTTTCTTTTGGTATGAAAGTGCCATTTCTAAATTCTTTGATGATATTACATGCTTTAGAAAAATTAACTCCTTCAATTTCTTGAACTAGTTTAATAGCATTTCCTTTTTCAGCACATTTAAAGCAAGAAAAGGCTTTTGAATGCAGATTTATTCCAAGGTGATTTGATCCATCAATACAAAAAATACAATTTATGCCTATCCAATCAGAAGACACGTTTTTGCCAGAGTAAGAAAAAGGAATATTTCTACTCTGGAGATATGAAATAATATCAAAATCAGTGAATTCCATAGAGTTCACGTCAAACTTCCTGTGTCTTTTTTTTATAATTTAAACGACAAACCGTGGATCCTCTTTCAACATTGCAGCCTTCTTTTACTTTATACCAAATACAATCTGGACATTGGCCGTATTCTAAAACTGGTTTCATTGAAATCTCCTCTCTTATCAACTCTGTTTGCATTTCATTTACTACTGTTGTTAGTTGGATGTCTCCGTTGTCATCCACGATTACATTACTCATTTCTTTTCCTCCTTTTTCATAAATGCTTGGCAGGAAACCACTATCCTTTCTACTTTGTATTTCATTCCTTCTCCTTTCTATTTTTTATAAAGTTTTTTACGAGCCATAACGCATAGACCGGCATCATTGAGGTCAAAGTGGGCCTTTAGCGATCCACGGCCTCTGGGTCTCCACGAATCCACAATACCTTTTTCCCATCCCATATAGTCAGTGATTAACTTCTTTCCTTCGTCAGTCATTTCTTCTCCTTTCTGATTTTTACGCTGGGGCACCCATGATAATTTCTATGGCTGCAAGAATAGAAATTATCTTCGCTCGTCATGCTTCCTTCCGTTGCGTTGTAGCTTCTGTGTTCATCAACTTTTTAGCAAGTTCTAGGTATAGTCCGTATTCCTCAATTTCAGTTGAGTTGTATCCCTCTCTTTCCCCGATCTGTTTGTAGTTGGACAGCCATTTATCTATGTTTTGGATACAGCATCCTATTTTAATTTCATTCTGCGAATATTGGCAGAATAGATGGCGTGTACCAATAATATAAAGAGGAGACCGACTCAGCCTGCACCTGTTACCTAGTACGCACCCGTCCCCCAGTATACATCCATAGCCCAACCTACACCTGTTGCCTAGTGTACACTCGTTACCTAGTATACACTCGTCCCCCAGTATGCACCCGTCCCCCAGACTGCATTCGTTGCCTAGACTGCATTCGTTGCCTAGTATGCACCCGTTGCCTAGTATGCACCCGTCCCCCAGACTGCATTCGTTGCCTAGACTGCATTCGTTGCCTA
>WOYI010687804.1_pt2 | contig 33886 bp, 35 predicted proteins | sample 6423411 | NCBI WGS metagenome assembly WOYI01 (sample SAMN13441803, study PRJNA592873) | oil field metagenome | biome: oil field; feature: oil-well bore; material: oil-contaminated soil; isolation source: oil-contaminated soil from oil-well borehole | place: Germany: Wietze | collected 2016-10-18 ...
TCCATCATCACCTGCTTTTTCCACACCCAGGCAAAGAAACCGAGGACACCAAGCGTTGCGCTGGCAACAGCAGGGGCTCAGACCAGATTGCTATCCGCCGTCCTGCTGGGGTTCGATCCCGGCCTCTGCAGGAACCGGGACCGTGGCACCGGCCGCGGATGGAGCGAAGACGGTGTTCAGTCAGCGCCGCCTTTCATCCAGCTCGGTAGTCAGACGGTTGAGGATCTCATTCGCGCGATTTCCCTGGCCATCAGCCAGCCAGAGCTGGGCGGCCTGCAATCGGGAGCGTTGGTCGGGGCGCATGGCACGACTTGACCGCTGGAGCCGCATCAAGGCTTGCTGGGCCTTGTTGTTGGTTTTCTGGATCAGGGATTGCTGGGATGCCGTGATGGCATCCTGGGCCAGCTTCTGGGCGGTGGCAAAATCGCCCTGGGCAGCGGTTGCCTGTGCCCTCGACAGGATTTCATAGGGTACATCGGTGGCCACGCCTCGCAGCTGTGCCTCCCCCACGGCGTTTTGTGCCTGATCGAGGGCGGCGCGCACGGCAGCGGGGAGGGGTGGTTGGGTCACCATTTGTCCATCCGCTGCGGCCGGGGTTGCCTGGGCGCTTGGCTGCGGTGCTTCTGGTGTGGTGGCACTGGCCATGCGGGTATCGCTGGATGTGGTGCCGCAGCCGGCCAAGCCAGTCAACGCCATGGCCAGGCCCATGGCAAGAAAGGCCTTGTTCATAACTCGAACTCAGTTGGATCGAGTCCCAGGGCCAGACAGGCCTCGCGTACCACCTTGCGTTCAGGGGCGCTGAAGGTGCCATCAGCACCACCGATGACAATGGCCACCTGGATGATGGCCCGGGCCTGCTCGGGTTTGGTGCGCAACTTGCCGATCAATTGCATGATCTCGATCCTGGCGAAATCGAAGTCGGCGGCCAGCTTGTTGCAGTATTCATTGTAGCGCGCCTGGAGATCGGCTATGGGAAAGGCTTGCATGGCGGGATGTCTGCCGATGAACTCCGCGGTGCGGCGTCTTTCGGCCTCATCGATGGTGCCATCGGCGGCCGTAACCAGGGCACAGGATGCCATGGCTGCCTCGGCAAATTCCTTGTTGCGAAACCTGGCGAGTTCGGTTTCCAGTTTTTGTCCAACCTGCTTGACGTTTGACTTCAGTTGATCCCAGAATCCCATGATGGTATCCCCCTGTGATGTCCGCAAGAGCTGACCGGCCGCCTCGCTCTCCCCTGATCGATATCTATGTGTAATGGCGCAACAAGGGCAGCAGATCATGGAATGTACGCCCCTTGGTTGGTTCCCCGATGGCCTGTAATGACCAGCCTTCCGGCTGGCGAAACAGCCTGGCCATGATCAAGGCGCTGTGTTGACCCTGTGAGGGGAGATCGTAGCGAGCGAGCTCGGCGTGGGTGTCGGCGTCCATGATGCGACAAAAGGCGCTCGCCACCTGCTGGAAATCCTGACCTGTGAAGTTGTTCACCAGGAAAAAAAGCATGGCTGCCTCCGGGGGGACCTGATCCAGCTTGACGAAGATCTGCTCATCGTCGCCCGCACCCTCTCCGGTCAGGTTGTCTCCGGTGTGTTCGACGCTGCCACAGCGGCTGCGCAGTTGCCGGAACCAGACCTGATCCATGAGGTTGCCCTGTTGATCCAGGATTACGCATGAGGCATCCAGATCGATGTGCGAAATACTGCTTCCCAGAATACGGTTCAGGAAACCACCCTTGTTCTTGACCGGATCCCAGCCCAACCCCATGACGACGCTGCGCAAAACTGGGCTGTCCTTCTTCTCCAGAGAGATGGTCTGGCCTTTTTGCAAGGTAACGCTCATGACGGTGTCCCTGATGGTTAATGGTGATATTCCGGATTCTGGCGACGGTTGTACTGCAAAGAGGAGAAGAAAGACACCATGATCAACCCAGCGCCAATCAACCCCGTAATGACCTCTGGAACCGGCTGCAGGATGCTGATGTACATCAGCAGGGCCAAGGCGCCAATGGCGTAATGCGCGCCGTGTTCCAGATAGATGTACTGTTCAAGGGTGCCGCGCCGCACCAGATGCACCGTCAGGGAGCGCACGAACATGGCCCCGATCATCAGCCCCAGCATGATGATCACCACATCCTTGGTGATGGCAAAGGCACCGATGACACCATCGAAGGAGAAGCTGGCATCCAGTATCTCCAGGTAGAGAAACGCACCCAAGCCGGCACGCTGCAGCTGGCCTTCATGCTCCCCACCACCCAGCAGGTCTTCTAGAGCCTTGACAGCCACGAAAAGGATGACGCCGCAGACCCCGGGCAACAGAACCTCCATGCGCAGGTCCTGTGGCACCAGCCATTGGGTGATGAGCACCACCAGTAGCCCCAGCAGGACCTCCATGGACTCGAGCTTGCCCATGGCCGTGAGTTTTTCCTCGAGCCAGCCAATCCAGTGAACCTCCTTTTCCTCATCGAGGAAAAAGGAGAAAAACACCAGGAACAGGAAGCTGCCACCGAATGCGGCGATCTGGACATGGGCCGCTTCCAGGTGGTGAGCATATTGCTCCGGTTGCTCAAGAGCCAGCCGCACCACGTCCTGGAGGTGCATGCTGGCCACCACCGCTACCAGCAATACGGGAAACAGGAGGCGCATGCCAAAGACCGCGATCAGGATACCCCACGTCAGGAAACGGCGCTGCCACACAGGGGGCATGTCCTTGAGGACGCTGGCATTGACCACGGCGTTGTCGAAGGACAAGGAAACCTCAAGCACACCCAGGACCAGGGCAAGGAAGGCGGCCTCGGGGCCCGCATACCAGAAGGAAGCCCCACAGCCGAGGATGGTGACCGCGATGGAAAGCCAGAAATCGCGCATCAGCCGATGTTTACGCCATAGTTCTTTGCCAGGGGGCCCAGGCCGCCGGCAAAGCCCTGTCCCACGGCGCGGAATTTCCAGTCACCGCTGTGGCGATAGAGCTCGCCAAAGATCACCGCGGTCTCGGTGGAGAAATCCTCTCCCAGATCGTAGCGCACCACCTCTTTGTTGTCTTCTTCGTTGACCAGGCGGACGAAAGCGTTGGAGACCATGCCAAAGTTTTGCCTGCGGATGTCTGCCTCGTGGATGGTGACGGCGATGGCGATCTTGTCCACATCGGGAGGAACGGTGGCCAGGTTCACCTTGATGACCTCATCGTCGCCTTCACCAGCGCCGGTGCGGTTGTCACCCATGTGCTCCACACTGCCATCGGGGCTCTTGGCGTTGTTGTAGAAGATGAAGTCGTGGTCATTGCGGACCTTGCCGCCAGCACCCAGCAGAAAAACGCTGGCATCCAGATCGAAAGCCTGCCCATCGGTGGCCCGGGCATCCCAGCCCAAGCCAAGCATGGCCTTTTTCAGACCGGGCGCCTCCTTGCCCAACGAGACATTGCCGCCTTTGCTCAATGAGATTGCCATGTTGTTCCCTCCTGGATTTGAAGAAATGCGCATCCGTAGCGCCGGCTTCGTGCATTACATCATAGCTGCTTTGTATTACACCATAGCTGCTCTGGGATTGTCTTGCATGCCGCGCCCTATTCTGCGGTATCGATGAGCCCCGAGAGCTTGCGCTCCAGAAAGCCGATGTCGATCTCACCGCGCTGGAAAGCGGTATCCACCATGATGGCTTCCTGCAGGGGGGCGGTATGGGGGATTCCCTCGATGACCAGCTCATTGAGGGCGGTCTGCATGCGGGCTATGGCGCTGAGGCGGTTTTCGCCATGGGCGATCAGCTTGGCGATGAGGGAGTCATAATAAGGCGGGATGCGATAGCCGGTGTAGGCATGGCTGTCCATGCGGATGCCAGGTCCTCCCGGGGCATGGACAGCGCTGATCAGGCCTGGTGCGGGCATGAAGGTGCGCGGATCTTCCGCGTTGATGCGGCATTCGATGGCATGGCCACGGCAGACGATGTCCTCCTGGCGATAGCGCAATGGCATGCCGGAGGCCACCAGGATCTGCTCTTTGATCAGATCGATGCCGGTGATCATTTCGGTGACCGGGTGCTCCACCTGGATGCGGGTGTTCATCTCGATGAAGTAGAAGTGGCCATCCAGGTACAGAAACTCCAGGGTACCAGCCCCCCGGTAGCCGATCTGCCGGCAGGCCTCCACGCTGAGCCGACCCAGATGGCGGCGCTGCTGCTCGCTCAGTCCCGGAGCCGGGGCTTCCTCGAGAATTTTCTGGTGGCGGCGCTGCATGGAGCAGTCGCGTTCCCCGAGATGGATGACCGAGCCGTGGTGGTCGGCCAGTATCTGGATCTCGATGTGGCGGGGACGGTCCAGGAATTTTTCCAGGTAGACGCGACCATCGCCGAAGGCATGCTGAGCCTCGTTGCGCGTCATCACCACCGCATTGGCCAGGGCCGCCTCGGTATGCACCACGCGCATGCCCCGGCCCCCGCCACCACCTGCTGCCTTGACGATGACCGGATAACCGATGCGCTTGGCGATACTCAGCAGCGCAGCCGAGGACTCGGGCAGCTCGCCATCGGAGCCGGGGACACAGGGCACGCCCACAGCGCGCATGGCCTCGATGGCATTGGTTTTATTGCCCATGAGCCGTATGGTCTGTGGCTTGGGACCGATGAAGACGAAACCGCTTTGCTCCACGGATTCGGCAAAATCGGCATTCTCGGCCAGGAAACCGTAGCCAGGATGGATGGCCACAGCGTCGGTCACCTCGGCAGCACTCACGATGGCGCCCATGTTGAGGTAGCTTGCCGCCGGCTGTGGCGGACCGATGCATACGCTCTCATCGGCAAGACGAACATGGGGGAGATCCCGATCGACCGTGGAATGCACAGCCACAGTCTTGATGCCCAGTTCCCGGCAGGCCCGCAGAATGCGCAGGGCGATCTCCCCCCGGTTGGCTATGAGAATTTTATCGAAAGGAGGCATGGTCAGGTGATACTGATCAGGGGCTGACCAAACTCCACAGGCTCGCCGTTTTCAACGAGAATGGCGCTGATGACCCCAGCGCGATCTGCCTCGATGGGATTCATCATTTTCATGGCCTCGATGATACATAACACGTCGCCTGGTTTCACGGTGCTGCCCACCTCGACAAACGGCTTGGCCGCAGGGGAGGGTGATCGATAAAATGTGCCCACCATGGGGGAGTGCACCACATGACCCACCAGGGCTTCATCTGCCTGCCTCTCCTCGTGAGGGGTGGAGGGTCCAGCTGTCAGGGTGGCCGATTTGGTGACAAACCCCGCTGCTGCAGCCGGCAGACCATGCTGTCGGCTGACGCGAATCGATGCGTCACCCTCGCGCAACTCGATCTCGGTGAGATCAGCCTCCTTGAGAAGCTCGATGAGCTCGCGCAGTTTGCGTATGTCCACTTCTCCTCCCAATGATTAGCTTCCGGTTCCCGTCGCGCCCTTCCCGGTTGCTTGCAGGCGCTGGCAGATGGCCTCCAGGGCCAACCCATATCCCAGTGGGCCAAGGCCGATGATCACCCCACTGGCCATATCGGCAAGCAGGCTTTTTCTGCGGTAGCTTTCCCGCCGGTAGATGTTGGAAAGGTGCACCTCGATGAAAGGCAGGGCTGTGGCCAGGAAGGCATCTCGCAAGGCGATACTGGTGTGACCCAGGGCACCGGGATTGATGATGACCCAGGGCACCTGGTCCTGCTGGGCCTGGTACAGGCGATCCAGCAATGCGCCTTCGTGATTGCTCTGGAAGGGCAGAATGCTGTGGCCGGCTTGCGAGGCGGTGCGTTGCAAGTTCTGGACAATGGCAGGCAAGGCTTGGTCCCCATAAATGCCAGGCTCCCGTTGACCAAGGGCATGCAGATTTGGCCCATTCAAAAGCAAGATGTCCGCCATGCCAGTTTTACCGTTCCGGAAACCCTGATTGGGCAACCGCCACAGGTCTGTGTGGTGGGGGTAGCTGGGCCTGGGGCAAAGGCAAGGGAAGCCGTATGGTGTTCTCCCGGGGAGGGGCATTGCGGCGCAGCCACAGGACCACCATGGCCACCGCGACCGCCATCAGCAGGACAAGAAAGAGGAGCAACAGCGCTCTGCCCGGAAGACCTCTGCCGGCCGCCGGCCTGCTGCGCCATGTGGCTGTTCGCCTTTTCATGCCCAAAAACCATGATGACAGATGAAGGAATCCCCGCAAGGGTGGTTTGACATCGGTTTACATCCGTTGTGGTGCTGCGACACCGAGCAGCTCCAAGCCATGCTGCAGCGTCAGCCGAACAGCATGACACAGGCCCAGCCTGGCGGCACGCAAGGCATCGTTCTCGGTCAGAAAAACATGGGCATTGTACCAAGCATGAAAGCCATGGGCCAGATCCAGGAGATATTGGCACACGGCCTGGGGCGCCCTGTGCATGCAGGCTGTCTCCAGAACCTCCGCATACCTGGTCACCAGGCGCTGCACCTGCTGCTCCTGGGGCTCCTGGAGAAGATCGAGGTGGGCAGCAGCACGCCGCGTATCGAAGGCATAGCCCCGCTCCATGGCCTGCTCGAAGACGCGCACGATCCTTGCATGAGCATATTGGATGGTAAAGACAGGGTTGTCGGTGGAGCGGGAACGCGCCAGGTCCACATCGAACTCCAGATGCTGTCCAGGGGCACGCTGCATATAAAAATATCGTGCCGCGTCACGGCCCACCTCTTCACGGAAGGAGCGCAACGGCACGAAGGTTCCCGAACGGGTGGACATGGAGATTTTCCTGCCGCCCCGCACCATGGTGGCAAACTGCACCAGGATCACCTCGAGACGGATGGCCTCGGCGCCCAGGGCTTCCAGGGCGCCCTTGAGGCGGGACACATAGCCGTGATGGTCGGCTCCCCAGACATTGATGAGATGTTGATAGTCGCGTTCCAGCTTTTGCAGATGATAGGCGATGTCCCGGGCAAAATAGGTGGTCTCACCATTGGCGCGCCGCAAGACGCGGTCCTCCTCGTCGCCAAAACGACTGGCCGCAAACCACAGCGCTCCATCCCGTTCATAGGCCTGGCCGGCTTCCCGCAGACAGGTCAGGACCCGGTCCACGGCACCACAGGCCACCAGCTCACTCTCATAGCGCCATTCATCGAAGACCACGCCGAAGGCAGCCAGATCCTCGCGGATGTCCGTGAGGATGGCCTCGCGGCCAAAGCGGCGCAATGCGGCAAACGCCTCCGGCCCCAGAATCTCCTGGCAACGCATGAGCCACTGGTTGATGGCCTCGCTCGAGCCCGGTTCCGGCCAGCTTGACCAATCCGGCAGGGCACGAGGGCGCAGGGTCATGCCTTGCTGGTGTTGCAGGGCTTCGGCAATATGCTCGATATAGTCGCCCTCGTAGAGACCCGGTGGCCATCGATGGGCGGGCAAACCCAGGTAACGCAGCCAGATGCTCAGGGCGAGGCAATCCATCTGCAATCCTGTATCATTGATATAGTATTCTCTGGTGACGCGATAGCCGCAGGCCGAGAGGATATTGGCCATGGTGGCGCCGAACGCCGCTCCCCGTCCATGACCCACATGCAGGGGACCTGTTGGATTGGCGGAGACGAACTCCATAAGAACCGGCATGCCCCGACCCAGATTGGTGGGCAGGGGGCCCTGATCCAGCACTGGAATCAATGCCTCTCGAATGACATGGTCCTTGAGAAACAGGTTCACGAAACCCGGCCCCGCTGCCTCGGCGCGTTCGATATCAGGGTGATCGGCCAAGCGCTGGGCCACCGCGGCGGCCAGCTGGGCGGCTGCTAGATGAAGGCGGCGCCCCAGGATCAGGCAGATGGCGGTGGAAAAATCCCCGTGTGATGCCTCGGCACGCCGCTCAAGCTCAACAGGCGGCAGCACCGCATCGGCCGGTAGCAGGCCGCTCTCCTGGAGCTGGAGCAGCGCCTGGGTGACCAGGGTTGTGATGCGGGCCTTGATGGTCAAGAGCAGTTAGCCTTCGTCTGGGGCAAAGGAAAGGGCGGCGCTGTTGATGCAGTAGCGTTCCCCTGTGGGTTTGGGTCCATCGGGAAACACATGGCCGAGATGGGCCTGACAGTGTGCGCAACGCACCTCGGTGCGCACCATGCCATGGGAGGTATCCTTGACCGCAGACAGTGTTTCCCGGGAGGCCGGTTCATAAAAACTGGGCCAGCCGCTGCCGGAGTCGTATTTGGTGGCGCTGGAAAACAGGGGCGCGCCGCATACCGCACACAGGTAGTTGCCCTGCTCGTGGTGATCCACATAGCGCCCCGTGAAGCGAGGCTCGGTCTCGCCAAGCTGGGTGACCCGGTAGGTCAGTTCATCGAGGTGGGGCAGGGGGCGGGATGAGTCGTTCATGAGGTGGTTCCCGTCAAATGTGTTTCTTGCCTGCATCAAGGCTCAGGCCGTACAATTGATCCTTGGGATATTATGTCACAAAGGGTCACGAGTTGTTGAGGGTCTGATGGACACGCGTCGCCCCTATCTGTTGCGCGCCATGTACGAGTGGATCGTCGACCAGGGGTGGACCCCCTTTCTGCTGGTTGATGCCACCAAGCCGGGTGTTGCTGTGCCAGCCGATTATATCCAGGATGGCCGCATCGTGCTCAACATCAGCCCGGCGGCCTGTGCGGCCCTGATGCTGGGCAACGACGCGGTGAGCTTTCAGGCCCGCTTCGGCGGCAATCCCCAGCATATTCAATTCAGTCCTCACGCCGTATTGGCCATCTATGCCCGGGAAAACGGCGAGGGCCTGGTGTTTGCACCCGATGACAACAGCGATCCGCAACCCCCCTCCTCCCAGCCGCCCAAGCCGAACAAGCCCAGGCTTTCCGTGGTGAAGTAAAAACAACTGTGATCGGGGCAGGGGCGCAGTGTGTGACCACAACCCTCGACTATAGCGGCAGGGCGTCTGCCCAGTAAAACCACAGCGCACAAGAAGGGGTGAGCAGGCAGCAGATGGTGCCTGCGGCCAGGGCGGGCCCGAAGGGCAGCGGCGCTTGGCGACCAATGCCGAACAGCAGCGCGCGACATGCGGCGGCTCCCAGTCCGAAAAGACAGGCCAGCAGCACCACCGGCAAGAGAGCCTGCCATCCCAGCCAAGCCCCGATCAGGGCCATGAGCTTGAAGTCTCCATGCCCCATGCCCACCTTGCCGGTGACCAGGTGAAAGAGTTCCGCCACCGCTCGCAGACATAGATAACCGGCAGCAGCCCCGAGGATGGCGGTGTGACATGGCACGAACAATTCTTTTGTGTTGAGCAGCAGCCCGGCCCACAGCCCTGGAAAGATCAACGCGTCGGGCAGCAGCTGATGGCGCCGGTCGATCACCGCAAGCACGATCAGCAGCCAGATCAGGACGATGGCCGCCACGGCATGCCACCCTGTCCCCAGGCGGATGGCGGCGAGCAACGAGAGCCCCGCTGTGAGCGCTTCCACGAAGGGATAGCGCAACGGGATGCGCACGCCGCAATGTCGGCAGCGACCCTGCAAGAGCAGGTAGCTCAACAAGGGAATGTTGTCATACCAGGCGATGATCTGCTGACAGACCGGACACCGCGAGCGACCCCACAAGATGCCAGGAGGGCGCTCCTGGGGCAAAGGCAGGTTCAGCATGTCATGGCACTGGACCTGGAAGTCGTAGGCCAGCCGTTCCGGTAGCCGGGCGGCCACCACATTGAGAAAGCTGCCCACCAGAAGCCCAAGGCCAGTGGCCATTATGGCAAAGGGCACAGGATCATGAATCACGGGTGGAATATCGTCACACGATATTGCCCATCTGGAAGATGGGCAGGTACATGGCAATCACCAGACCACCCACCAACACGCCCAGGACCACCATCAGCAAGGGTTCGATGAGGCTCGAGAGATTGTCCACCACATCGTCCACCTCGGCCTCGAAGATATCAGCCACCTTGCCCGACATGTCATCCAGGGCGCCGGCGCGCTCCCCCACCGCCATCATCTGGATGGCCATGGGCAGGAACAGCTTGTCATAGTATTCCATGGATCCCGCCAGGGGCTGGCCGGCGGCAACCTGTTCCCTGATCTCCAGCACGGCGTCTTCATAGGGCACACTGCCCGTGGCACCGGCCACCGATTCAAGGGCCTCCACGATGGGCACGCCGGAGGAAAACATGATCTGCAGGGTGCGGGCAAAGCGGGCGATGGCGGCCTTTTTGAGGGTCAGTCCCAGAACGGGCAGGCGGAACAGCAGCAGATCGCGACGCCTGCGAAAGCCGCGGAACCGGTTCAGAAAGCGCAGCAGGAAAATTAGGGCCACGGTACCAGCGATCACTTTCAGGATATGGCGCTCCAGGATATGGGACAGCTTGATCACAAAGAGCGTGAAAGGGGGCAGGGCGGCATGAAAGCTCTTGAAGATCTGCTCGAACTGCGGCACCACGAAATACAGGAGAATGGCCGAGACGCCCAAGCCCACCAGCACCACGGCGGCTGGATAGGTGAGCGCCTTTTTGATCTTGGCCTTGAGGCGCTCGGTTTTTTCCGTGTAGGCGGCAATACGGGTGAGGATCAGGTCCAGGCTGCCGGAGCGTTCGCCCGTCTTGACCAGATGGATGCTGAGGCTGTCGAAGTATTTGGGATGGAGGGCCAGGGCATCGCCCAGGGCCACGCCGGCTTCCACCTCGGCGCTGATGTTCCGGATCAACTGGCGCAGGTTGAGGTTGGCCTCTCCTGCGGCGATCATGTGCAGTGCCTGGACCAGGGGCACGCCGGCGTTGAGCATGGTGGCAAACTGGCGGAAGAAATAGGCGATATGCGCCCGGCGAATGCTCTTGCGCCGGCCGGACTGGCGCTTCTGCGAGGTGGCCCGGACCACCAACGGCGTGATGCCTTCGTTGAGCAATTCGCTGCGCGCCACCGCGTCGCTGATGGCATAGCGCTGCCCGGTGACCGGCTGGCCCTCCCGGGTCAGGCCTTCAAAACGAAACAGGCGCTGCTTTTTGTCTGACTCCTTGACCATGGTGTTCATGTATTCACCTCGCTTCCAATAGCCCTTGTGTCAGATCAGACAAGCGCATTCAAAGATGTCCTAGTTCACCGTGACGCGATAGATCTCGTGCAGACTGGTGATTCCGTCGCGGACCTTGTTGAGTCCAGAGCGCCTGAGGTTGGTGACACCTTCTGTCTTGGCCTGGGCGGCGATATCCATGGACGTGCCGCCTTGCATGATGATGCGCGAGATCTCCTCCGAAATGGGCAGCACCTGGTAGATGCCTGTTCGTCCCTTGAAGCCAGCGGCACACTGCTCGCACCCCCCCTTGTTGGCCTGGAAGACCTGCAGACCCTGCTGGATCTCTTCTGGGGTGAAGCCGGTTTTCAAGAGGGCATGTTCCGGGATGTCGTGGGGTATCTTGCAGTTGTTGCACAGGCAGCGCACCAGGCGCTGGGCGATGACCAGATCCACCGTGTCGGCCACGTTGAAGGGCTCCACGCCGATGTTCAGCAGGCGGGTGAGTGTCTGCGGGGCGTCGTTGGTGTGCAATGTGGAGAGCACCAGGTGGCCGGTCTGGGCCGCCTTGAAGGCAATTTCTGCTGTTTCCAGATCGCGGATCTCGCCCACCATGATGATATCCGGGTCCTGACGCAAAAAGGCGCGCAGCGCAGCGGCGAACGTGAGGCCCACCTTGGTGTTGATGCTCACCTGGTTGGCGCCGACCAGCTTGATCTCGCAGGGATCTTCTGCCGTGGCTATGTTCACCTCCGACTTGTTCAGGATGCGCAAGCCGGTATACAGAGAGACGGTCTTGCCGCTGCCGGTGGGGCCGGTGATCAGGATCATGCCCTGGGGTTTGCGGAGTGCCTCGAGGTAGAGCTTCCCTTGGTAGGGTTCATAGCCCAGCTGGTCGATATCCAGCATGGCTGGCGTGGAGTCCAGAAGGCGGATGACGATCTTCTCGCCGAACAGGGTGGGCAGGGTGCTGATGCGCAGGTCCAGTTCACGGGTGGACGAGATGCGCACCTTGATGGCGCCGTCCTGGGGGACGCGGCGTTCGGCTACATCGAGCCGGGCCATGACCTTGATGCGCGCAGCCAGCCGTTCCGCCCAGGCGGTGGGCGGCGAGACGATCTCGTGCAGCACGCCATCCATGCGAAAGCGCACCCGGTAGGAGCGCTCATAGGGTTCCAGGTGGATATCGGAGGCACGCCTGGTGAAAGCATCCACCAGCATCTTGTTGACGAAGCGGATAATAGGGGCGTCTTCCTCGTTTTCCGCCTCGGTGAGCCCTGCTGTGCTTTCGACGGTGGCCACGGAAGACCGCGGTCCTCCCGAGGACTGCTGTTCGATGTCCTTCTCGATGAGATCGGCCATGCTGGAGTCCAGCGAGCCGAAATATTTGTCGATGTAGACCGAAAGCTTGTTGTGTTCCACCGTCACCGGCTGGATGCGCAACCCGGTGTGAAACTGTAGCTCATCCAGGCTCTGCATGTTGGATGGATCGGCAACGCCCACATACAGCTGGTTGCCCTTCTGGAACAGGGGTAAGGCATGGTACTGGCGCACCAGCTTGGGCGCGATGACCCGGGGGCAACTGGCCAGTTCCACGGCGTTGAGATCCAACAGGGGCAGATGGAAGCCCCGGCTGATCGCCTTGGCAAGTTCCGTCGACCCCAGCACGCCTCGTTCCGCGATAAAATCCACCAATGGCTTTGCTTCGCGCAGGGCAGACTGTTCGGCGCTGGAGGCCTGTGCTGCGGTCAAGGCGCGTTCTGCCACCAGGCAGCGGCTCAGGGGGCTCAGGCGATGGTCCAGCGGTTTAAGCGCCATGATGTATTCATACCCCGGTTTCATGCGACAAACAAGAGCACCTGCGTGATACGCAGCGGATGCGTATCGGGTAGTATGGCAAGAATCGAGTCTTCTTGTGGCGGAGCATGCAATATGACGATGGGCCGATGGATTGCGCCATCCCTGCTGGCGGCCGACTGGTCGCGTCTGGGCGAAGAGGTCGCGGCTGTGGCGGCGGCAGGATGTGAACTCATCCATATCGACGTCATGGATCATCATTATGTTCCCAATCTGACGCTTGGTCCGCAAGTGGTACGCGCCCTGCGCCGCTGCGGCATCACGGCCACAATGGATTGCCACCTCATGGCAAGTCCTGTGGATGACCTGGCGATTGCCTTCGCCAAGGCGGGGGCCGACTGGGTGAGCGTGCACCCCGAGGCCACCTTGCACGTGGACCGTACCCTGGCTGTGATCCGGGAACATGGCAAGAAGGCTGGGCTGGCGCTCAATCCGGCCACACCGCTTTGTGTGCTGGATCATGTGCTGGATCGACTGGACCACATTCTGGTGATGACGGTCAACCCGGGTTTTGGCGGACAGAGCCTGATCGAGGCCACCTTGCGCAAGGTGGCCGCGGTGCGCCGCCGCATCCAGGAGAGCGGTCTACCCATCCGCCTGCAGGTGGATGGCGGCATCAACGAGCAGACCATCGCTCGGGTGGCGCAGATGGGTGCCGATATCTTCGTGGTGGGCTCGGCCGTCTTTCAGCATCCGCCCTATGACGAGGCCATTGGCCGCCTGCGCGCCGCCCTGGAGCATTGAACGACCATGGCCGACCCTGCTGCAGCCCATCTGCGCCGCGTCCTGACCGCCACAGAGCCTGTGGCCCCCATGGCGCTGCGCGCCGTGCAGCTGCAGGTGCTGGGCGATGTGCAAACCCCTCTCAGCGTTTACTTGCATCTCAGCGGGGGGCCATGGAGCTATCTCCTGGAATCCGTCCAGGGTGGTGAGACCTGGGGGCGCTATTCCATCATCGGCCTGCCGGCCCGGGAGGTGGTCAGCATGCATGGTGAAACCATCACCTTGCAGGATGAGGGCAACCCAGCCCTGCAGGTGCGCATGAATCCCCTGGAGGCCCTCTCCAGGCTGCATCACGCCTTCATGGTGACAGAAAGCGAGACCCTGCCCCGTTTTGCCGGTGCCCTGGTGGGCTATCTGGGCTATGATCTGGTGCGTTACATCGAGCCTGTGCTGGGGCCGTGCCGCAAGCCCGATCCGCTGGGAGCCCCCGACGCGGTCCTGCTGGTGAGCCGGGAGTTCATTGTATTCGATGCCCTCAAGGGCCAGATGACCATGATGGCCCTGGTGCCCGATGGCGACGCGGCAGCCGGTGCGGCAGCCCGGCTGCGCCTGCAGGCGTTGGCCCGGGAACTGCAGATGCCCATGGCCTTTCCGATCCTGGTTCCCCGGGATCAGGACCTGGACATACTGGCCCAGCAGGCCACGTTCAGCATGAGCAAGGAAGCCCATGCCCAGGGCGTGCTGCGCATCAAGCAGGCTATCCGCAGCGGGGATGTGATGCAGGTGGTCCTCTCGCAGCGCATCTCGCTGCCCTTTGCGGCTGCCCCTGTGGCCTTGTATCGCGCCTTGCGCTGCCTGAGCCCGGCGCCATACATGGTTCATCTGAACCTGGGTGATCTGGCCGTGGTGGGGGCCTCGCCGGAGATCCTGGTGCGTCTCGAGCAGGGCGAGCTTACCGGGCGGCCCATTGCCGGAACCCGGCCCCGGGGGCAGAGTGCCGCCGAGGACCAGTCGTTGGGCGAGGAGTTGCTAGCCGACGAAAAGGAAATCGCCGAACACATCATGCTGATCGACCTCGGCCGCAACGATCTGGGGCGCGTCTCGGTGCCGGGCACGGTGCGCGTCACAGAAAAGCTGGTGATCGAGCGTTATGCCCATGTGATGCACCTGGTCTCCAATGTGAAGGGTACCCTGTTGCCGGGTTTGGATGCCATTGATGTGTTCAAGGCGACGTTTCCTGCGGGTACCGTAAGTGGCGCGCCCAAGGTGGAAGCCATGCGCATGATCGACGGCATGGAGCCGGTCAAGCGGGGCATCTATGCCGGTGCGGTGGGCTATATCGGCTTCAATGGCAACATGGATCTCGCCATTGCCATTCGGACCGGCGTGGTGCAAGGCGGCATGGTGCACATCCAGGCCGGTGGCGGCATCGTGGCCGACTCCCAGCCGGACAGTGAATGGCAGGAGACCATGAACAAGCGCCGCGCCTTTTTCAGGGCCATCGCCATGGCCCAGGGGGAGGGGCAGGGCCTGTCCATGCCAGCGCAGGCCAGGGCCAGGGATTAGGGCGCGCAGGAGACATCGTGCTGTTACTGATCGACAATTATGATTCCTTCACCTACAACCTGGCCCAGTATCTGGCCGAACTGGGTGCCGAGGTGCGCGTGGTGCGCAACGATGCCATCACGGTGGAAGAAGCGCTTGCCCTGCACCCCAGCCACCTGGTGCTTTCCCCTGGCCCTGGGCGCCCCGAGGGGGCCGGCATCACCCTGCCCCTCATCGTGAGGCTCGGGGCAACCATTCCCACGCTGGGTGTCTGCCTGGGACACCAGGCCATCGCCATGGCCTACGGCGGCGAGGTGGTGGAGGCCAGGGCAGTGATGCACGGCAAGAGCTCGCCCATCCAGCACACGGGCCGCGATCTGTTTGCCCAGTTGCCCATGCCGTTTGCTGCGGCCCGGTATCATTCCCTGGTGGTGCGCCACGCCTCGCTGCCCGCCGCGCTGGAGGTGACCGCCTGGACCAGCGATGCTTCAGGAGGCATGGACGAGATCATGGGGCTGCGCCACAGGCACCATCCCATCTGCGGTGTGCAGTTTCATCCCGAATCCATCCTCACCCAGCACGGCCACCAGCTGCTGGCCAATTTCCTGTCCCCCCAGGGCCTGCGGCAGGTTGGTTGAGCACCATGCAGGCCATCGAGGTCATCCGGACGCTCTTGGCCGGCGGGCACCTGGGGGAGCAGGGCATGCGTCAGGCGGTGGATGACATGCTGGCAGGCCAGCTGAGCCCCGCGCAGATAGCCGCTGTGCTGGTTTTGTTGCAGGCGCGGGGCGAGCACGAGGAGGAGCTGTTGGGTGCGGCCCGGGCGCTGCGCCATCATGCCGAGGCGATCAGCGTGCCTGACCCAGAGCACCTGCTGGATACCTGTGGCACCGGTGGCGATCGGCGCGGCCTGTTCAATGTGTCCACCACGGCCGCTTTCGTGGCGGCTGCCGCCGGGGCACGGGTGGCCAAGCATGGCAATGTGGCCATCTCGGGGCGCTCCGGCAGCGCCGATGTGCTGCTGGAGGCTGGCGCCTGCGTGAATCTGGCCCCCCAGCAGGTGGTGCGCTGCATCGAAGAGGTGGGTTTTGGTTTTCTGCTGGCCACCCGCTATCACAGCACCACGCAGGCAGTGCAGGCGGTGCGTCGCGAGCTCGGTGTGCGCACCATCTTCAATCTGCTGGGGCCGCTCACCAATCCATCCCACGCCGGTTGCCAGTTGATCGGTATCTACGATCGCGCGCATCTCATTCCCATGGCCCATGTGGCCGGTGCCCTGGGCGGGCGCCATGTGCTGGTGGTGCACAGCGAGGACGGCTGTGACGAGATCTCCATCGCGGCTCCCACGGCCGCTGCCGAATGGCGTGATGGCAAGCTGCACACCTACACCATCAGGCCGCAGGCCGTGGGGGTGTTATCGGGAGCCATCGATGAGTTGGTGGTGCACAGTGCTGCAGACAGCCTGCGGCTGTTGCGCCAGGTGCTGGGCGGTGGCCAGGGGCCCGCGCGGCAGATGGTGATGATCAACGCCGCAGCCGCGCTCTATGTGGCCGGGGTGGCCGAGGATCTCCCAGAAGGGGTATGCTTGGCAGAAAGGGCCTTGGACAGCGGGGCTGCCCAGGGGCGTTTCGAGGCGTTTTGTGCCTTGAGCCAATCCCTGGCTGACAAGTGAGGGGCATGAGGATTCGGGTGAGCCTCCTGGATGCCATCATCGAACGCAAGAAAGCCCGCGCCCTGACCATCAGGATGCCTGGCAGCGCTGCTTTGCAGCGCCACGCGCCGCGGGATTTCCTGGGTGCCCTGCAAGCCGGCGCGCCAGGAGCCGTGATCGCCGAGATCAAGCGGCGCTCGCCCAGTGCCGGCTCCCTTAAGCCACAGGTCGATGTGGTTGCCCTGGCCCGGTCCTATGCCGCAGCGGGGGCGGCTTGCCTGTCGGTGCTCACCGATGAAGACCATTTCGGCGGCTCGCTTGCGGATCTCACCGCCGTGCGCCAGGGCTGCGGCTTGCCGGTGCTGTGCAAGGATTTTATTGTGGCACCAGAACAGATCCATGAGGCGCGCAGCGCCGGTGCCGACTGCATCCTGCTCATCGTGGCGGCTCTTGCCGACGGGCCGCTGGCATCCCTTGCCCAGCTGGCCCATTCCCTGGGCATGGCGGTGCTGGTGGAGGTCCACAGCGCCGCTGAGTTGCCCCGGGCGCTGGCTGTGCCCGGCGCCCTGCTGGGCATCAACCAGCGCAACCTGCATGATCTGTCCATGGATACCACGCGCGCCTTGGCGTTGCGGCCACTGGTCCCGGCGGGGGTGCCCGTGGTGGCCGAAAGCGGCATCAACACGCCCGAGCAGGTGTCCGCCTTGCGCGCTGCCGGCTTTACGGCGCTGTTGATTGGCGAGGCATTGCTGCGTGCCCCGGATCCAGGCCAGGCATTGCGCGTCTTGCTGGAGGGCCATCGGTGAGGTGGTTGCCGTGAGGTTCTGATCGTGGTCTGCAACGGAATGGGAGGTGAGGGCTTGGATATTGGCGAGGCACAGCAAACCAAGGGTCAGCCTGTGGATGTGGTCATCTTTGGTGGTACGGGGGATCTGGCCAAGCGCAAGCTGCTCCCTGCCCTCTATCACCTCAACAACAGCGGCTGGCTGGGCGAGGGCAGCATGGTGCTTGGCGTGTCGCGGGGCAACATCGACTCCGCTGCCTACAGAGACGTGGTGCGCGAAGCCTGCCAGCAGCACGTGGATGCCGAGTATTTCTCCGCCGCTGCCTGGGACAGCTTCGCTGCCCGCCTGCATTATCTGTCCCTGGATGCCACCAGTCAGGAAGAATATGCTGCCCTGGCAGCCTGTCTGCAGCAGGAAGATTCTTCCGGGGACCGGGTGCGCGTCTTTTATCTGGCCACCTCGCCGGATCTGTTCGTGCCCATCTGCCAATCCCTGGCCACCGTCAACCTGGTAACACCCAAGGCCCGGATGGTGCTGGAAAAACCACTGGGACACAACCTGGCCTCGGCCCGGCTGATCAACCAGCAGGTGGGCCAGGTGTTCCAGGAAAACCAGATCTTTCGCATCGATCATTACCTGGGCAAGGAGGCGGTGCAGAACCTGATCGCGCTGCGCTTTGCCAACGCCTTTTTCGAGCCTCTATGGGGACGCACCTCGGTAAGCCATGTGCAGATCACCCTGGCCGAATCCCTGGGTGTGGAGGGACGGGGTTCCTTCTATGACAAGACGGGCGCCCTGCGCGACATGGTGCAGAACCACATGCTGCAACTGCTGTGCATCATCGCCATGGAGCCGCCCATCAGCATCCAGCCCACCGCCGTGCGCAACGAGAAACTCAAGGTGCTCCAGGCGCTGAAGCCGCTCATCGGGGACGAGGCGCTGCGCAACTCGGTGCGCGGGCAGTATCGCGGCGGGATCGTGGACGGTGCCCCGGCCCCGGCATATGTGGACGAGCCCAATGTACCGGATGACAGCACCACCGAGACCTTTGTGGCGTTGCGCGCCGAGATCAGCACCTGGCGCTGGGCCGGGGTGCCTTTCTACCTGCGTACCGGCAAGCGCCTCGCCCATCATCTCTCGGAGGTGGCGGTGACCTTCCGTCAGGTGCCCCATCTGATCTTCGGCAGCAGTCGGCACATGATGCCCAACCGGCTGGTGATCCGCCTGCAGCCCGACGAGGGCATCAAGCTGGGGTTGATGGTCAAGGCTCCTGGGGAGCGCATGCGGTTGCGTTCGGTGGCACTGAACCTGAACTTTGCCGAGACCTTCAAGGCACGCCAGGTGGATGCCTACGAGCGCCTGCTGATGGATGTGCTGCGTGGCGACCTCACGCTGTTCATCCACCGCGACGAACAGGAAGCCGCCTGGACCTGGGTGGAGCCCATCATGGCCGCCTGGGCTGCCAGTGAAGACATGCCGCGCCCCTATCCGGCCGGGTCCTGGGGGCCGCCCAGCGCCAGCGCACTCATTGCCCGGGATAATTTCGCCTGGTTCGAGGAGTCCTGATGGTTGCCCAGCTTGCATGGCACCGCCATGCCGATCGCGAGGCGGCCAGTGTCGCCCTGGCCGAGGCCGTGGCAGGGGCTGTGCGAGACCGTATCGCTGAAAACAAGGAAGCAGCGCTGGTCGTGCCGGGCGGCAGCTCGCCTGGAATCTTTTTTGCCCATCTGGCCGAGCAGGAGCTGCCCTGGTCCAAGGTCACCGTCACCCTGACCGACGAGCGCTGGGTGCCCCCGGATGACCCGGCCTCCAACGAGCACCTGGTGCGCCACGGCCTGCTCCATGCCCAGGCGGCAGCCGCCCGGATGCTGGGACTGTACCGCCCTGGCTGCACGCTGGAGGAGGGTGCTGCACGGGGTCAGCAACGGCTGCAACAACTGCCCTGGCCGCTGGCTGCCGCCGTGCTGGGCATGGGGGAAGACGGCCACATTGCCTCGTTGTTTCCGGGATCGGTGGCGCTGGCCGCGGGGCTCAAGGGGCCTAGCGAAACAACGAGCCTCTGCCTGCCGGTCCCCGATGGCCTCAACTGGCCACGGCTGACACTGACCCTGGCCGCCCTGTTGCGTTGTGACCTGCTGGCGCTGCTGGCCTTTGGAGAGGGCAAATGCGCGATCCTGGAAAGCGTGGATCGCCCCAATGCCCCGGCCTGCTGGCCGGTTGCCGCCGCTGCCCGGGCGGCGGCCCGCCTTGGCAAACCCATGCAGGTGTTCTGGGCACCTTAGGCTTCTGCTGTAAGGGTGGCGAAGGCTGAACCAGAAGCACTCTGCCAGGGAAGCACGGACCGTGCCTCACCGGGTCTTGTGGTTGAGCACGGTCCTGATGATTCTCAGGATAACCGGCCTGTCTCATCCAGTCCAGCCCCCGGGTCTTCCTCGCCAGCAGCCGAGAAGTGGTGGCTGGGCGGGGGGGTCTGGTCGTCGTGCTGCTTGGTCTGTGGTTGCGGGGGCGATCCGGGCCGCAGCGCGGCTGCCCGCCGGGCCATGTGGGCGATGGCTGACCAATCCCGGGCCATCAGGAGGTCCCTGGGCACCATCCAGCTGCCGCCCACGGCCACCACATTGGGCAGCTCCAGGTAGGCCGGCGCATTGTCGGGCCCGATGCCGCCTGTGGGACAGAAGGCCACCTCGGGAAAGGGGGCGTGGAAGGCCTTGAGCAAGGGCACACCCCCGATGGCCTGGGCTGGGAACAGTTTCAGGGTATCGAGGCCATGGGCCTGGGCGGCCATGAGTTCGGTGGCGCTGGCCACGCCAGGCAGCAAGGGCAGCTTGAGCGCCGCTGCGGCTTCAGCGATGGCCGGCAGAAAGCCTGGAGAAACCGCAAAGCGCGCCCCCCTGTCCACCGCCTGGCGCAGTTGGGCGGCTGTCTTCACGGTGCCGACCCCCAGCAGCGCCTGGGGTTGGGCGGTGGCCATGGCCTCCAGCACCGCCAGGGCGGACTCGGTGCGCAGCGTGATCTCGATCATGGAAAGCCCGGCCTCGCACAGGATCTCGGCCAGCGGAGCCGCCTCCTGGGGGCGCTCCAGGGCCAGGACAGGAACGACGGCCACCTCTTGCAGTTGCTGGCGCAGTTCGATCATTGCTTGCCTCGCATTGGTTGGGGAATGACAGCTGGGCCTGTATCCAGGCGCTAGACACCTCGATAAGCCACGGCTCCTTGATCGGCTGGCGTGCAGTTGGCGCGGTACATGGCAAAGAGCTCGCGTCCCAGGGAATTTTCGGTTGGTGGCAGCAGGGCTGCTGTCCGGCGCATCAGCTCATCTGTGGCCACGCGCACCTCCAGGACGCCGCGTTCGCAGTCTACGGTGATCACATCGCCATCCTGCAGGCGGCACAGAGGCCCCCCGGCCGCGGCCTCCGGGGTCAGATGAATGGCAGCCGGGATCTTGCCCGAGGCCCCGGACATGCGTCCGTCGGTGACCAGGGCCACCCGATGGCCACGATCCTGGAGCACGCCCAGGGCCGGGGTGAGCTTGTGCAACTCGGGCATGCCGTTGGCCCGCGGCCCCTGGTGGCGTACCACCACCACGATGTCGGTATCGAGCTGGCCTGCGCGAAAGGCGGCCTGCATGGCCTCCTGGGTCTCGAAAATACGACAGGGAGCCTCGACCCGCCGGTGTTCTGGGGCCACCGCCGAGATCTTGATGATCGCTCGTCCCAGGTTGCCGGTGAGCAGGCGCAGGCCACCTTCTGCCTCGAAGGGGTCAGCGGCGGAGCGCAGTACGGTGGGGTCGCCGCTGGCGGTGGGGCCATCGCGGTAGGTCAGGCCGCGCTCGCCCAGGACCGGTTCCCTGGTGTAATCCATCAGGCCCATGCCCATGATCGTGGTCACGTCCGCATGGAGCAGCCGTTCCTTGAGCAGCTCATGGAGACAGAAGGCGATGCCGCCTGCGGCGTGAAACCGGTTCACATCGGCCTCGCCATTGGGGTAGACGCGAGCCAGCAGGGGTGTGACCTGGGACAGGGTGTCGAAGTCTTCCCAAAGCAACGTAATGCCCAGCGCCTGGGCCATGGCCACCAGGTGGATGGTGTGGTTGGTGGAGCCGCCGGTCGCCAGCAGGGCCACCATGGCGTTGACGAAGACGCGCTCGTCCACCAAAGCACCCAGCGCCCTGGGTGTGGCCCCCTGCAGGCTGTTGGTGCATGCCTGGCGGGCCGCAGCCGCGGTGAGCGCATCGCGCAGCGGGGTATAGGGTGGCACGAAGGCCGCCCCGGGCAGCATCAGGCCCATGGCCTCCAGCACCAGCTGGTTGGTGTTGGCCGTGCCATAGAAGGTGCAGGTGCCCGGGGCATGGTAGGAGCGCAGTTCGCTTTCCATGAGTTCGTCACGACCCACCTTGCCCTGGGCATACAGCTGGCGGATGCGGGATTTTTCATTGTTGGGGATCCCGGTGGGCATCGGGCCGCCGGGAACAAACACCGCTGGCAGGTGTGGGAAAGCTGCAGCCCCCATGAACAGGCCCGGGACGATCTTGTCGCAGACCCCCAGCAACAGCACGCCATCGAACAGGTCATGGCACAGCCCGATGGCGGTGGCCTGGGCGATCACCTCCCGGCTGAACAAGGACAGCTCCATGCCGGGCATGCCCTGGGTGATGCCATCGCACATGGCCGGCACCCCTGCTGCAAACTGGGCCACGGCCTGTTGCTCGCGGCAGGCCTGCTTGATCAGGGGCGGCATGGCCCCCAATGGCTGGTGGGCCGAGAGCAGATCGTTATACGCTGATACAATGGCGATGGCGGGAGCCTGTCCCTTCTTGAGGAGTTCTTTGTCCTCGGGCAAGGCAGCGGCACAGTCATGGGCCAGGTTGGAGCAGGGCAGGTGGACGCGGCGCGGGCGCTCATCCCGGAGCATGGCGCTCAGGAAGGCTTGGCGCTTGGCGGCGCTGCGTTCGGTGATGCGTGTCGTCACAGCGGCGACGGTATCAACAGGAGGGGCTGGATTGTTCATGGGCGTGCTTCCTCGTGGTCAGGACCGCTATGGTCATCGGGTCGCATGGCCAGGGGAACGATTCTCAACCCACTGGCAGCAGCGTAAATCGACCATCTCCCAGGTCCTATCCCCCTATCCCAAAGATGGGCTTGAACAGGGATAATGCAATGATGATAAAAGATGAGGCGTCCGGCAGTCCAGAGTGCCTTCCCGATGAGGCCGTGCCCCATCCCGTCTGCCAGGTGGTGCTGGGGGTGACCGGCGGCATCGCCGTCTACAAGGCGGCCGAGGTGGTGCGTCGCCTGCGCCAGCAGGAGTTGGCGGTCCAGGTGGTGATGACCGAGGCAGCGCGCTCCTTCGTGCATCCCCTGACGTTCCAGGCGCTTTCGGGAAGGGCGGTACGCTATGCCCTGCTGGATGAAAGTGCCGAGGCTGGCATGGGGCATATCGAGCTTGCGCGCTGGGCACAGCAGGTGCTGGTGGCGCCGGCCAGTGCCGATTTCATGGCGCGGCTCGCCGGCGGTCATGCCGACGACCTCTTGACCACGCTGTGTCTGGCCACCGAAGCCCCCGTGGTGCTGTGCCCGGCCATGAACCGGGTCATGTGGCGCCACGAGGCCACCCAGGCCAACCGCCGCATTCTCCAGGCCAGGGGCGTGCGGCTCATCGGGCCGGACAGCGGCGCGCAGGCCTGCGGCGAGATGGGGGAGGGGCGCATGGTCAGCACCGAGGAAATCGTCCATGCGGCCACAGCGCATTACCATGGCGCGCTTGCCGGCTGTACGGTGCTGCTTACGGCAGGCCCCACCCGGGAGGCCATCGACCCGGTGCGCTACATCACCAACCGCAGTTCGGGCAAGATGGGTTATGCCATGGCGCGCGCTGCCCTGGAGGCCGGGGCCGAGGTAATCCTGATCAGTGGTCCCTCCCTCCTGGAGCCGCCCTGGGGTGTGCAGCAGGTGGCTGTGGAGAGTGCCGCCGAGATGTGTGAGGCGGTCATGGATCATGTAAAACGCTGCCAGATCTTCATCGGGGCAGCAGCCGTGGCCGACTACACCCCGGTCCAGGCTGCCATACACAAGCTCAAGAAGGCTTCCCAGGAGTGGCAGTTGTCCTTGCAACGTACCGCCGACATCATTGGAGCCCTGGGGTCCCAGCGGGCCGCCGGAGCACCCGGCCCCTTTCTGGTGGGCTTCGCGGCGGAAACCCAGTACCTGGAAACCCATGCCCGGGACAAGCTGCAACGCAAGCACCTGGACCTGCTCATCGCCAATCCCGTCAACCAGCGGGGTCTGGGTTTCGACAGCAACGACAACGAGGCGCGCTGCTTCTGGCCGGGAGGTGAGTGCGCCTTTCCCAGGCAGGGAAAACAGCAGCTGGCGCGTCGCCTCATCGTCCTTGTGGCGCAACTCTATCACAAAGCACACCAGCTGCAGTCGGCCGCGAGGCCATCTGTCTCCTGATGGCCTGATGGAGCTCGAGGTTTTGTTGCTGGATGATCGCCTCGGGGCCGAGTTCCCGTTGCCGCGGCATGCCAGCTGCGGGGCGGCCGGGCTGGATCTGTGCGCCTGTGTGGCAGAACCCGTGGTGCTCGAGCCAGATGCCAGCTGTCTCATCCCCACCGGGCTTGCCATCCACCTGGCCGATGGCGGTCATGCCGGGCTGATCCTGCCCCGATCCGGCCTGGGCCATCGCCATGGCATCATCCTGGGTAACGGCGTGGGTCTGATCGACTCGGACTACCAGGGCGAGATCAGGGTCTCCTTGTGGAATCGCAGCCAAACCCCCTACACCATCGCCCCTGGCGAACGCATCGCCCAGCTGGTGGTCATCAACGTCACCCAGGTCAACCTCAGGGTGGTGGAGGCTTTTGCGCCCAGTGAGCGGGGTGCTGGGGGCTTTGGTCATAGCGGCCGATTTTGAACAAACCATGAGCAAACCATTGGAGGTGAGCGGGATCGTCTATAGCCACTGGCAGGTCTCGACGAAGCAGTCCCTCACCACAACGACCGCCTGCCCAGGCCAGCGTGGTGCGCCATGGTGACCTCATCCAGAGCCTGGGCAGGGTCATGACCACCTTGAGGTGCATCATGAGCCTGCTCCCGTTGCCCATCGTTAGGCAGGTATGGTGGCGCGGTTGCACAGGCTGGCGCCACGGCGTTCCGCTGCTGGCCCTGGCATTGGCGGCCATGGCCGCCCAGGCCGAGCCCTTGCATTACAATCTGGTGAACCTCGAGGTACAGGCCACAGGCGAGGCCACGACCGATCGCATGCAGGCCACGGTAGCCTTGTCGCTCGATGGCCCCCATCTTTCCCGTCTGGCGGCTCAGGTCAACCAGCGTCTGCACAAGGCGCTCGATGTGCTGCGGCGCCAGCAGGCAGTCCAGTACGGCAGCACGGGCTACCAGACCGAACCGGTCTACGAGTACCCCAAGGAGGGTGGCCCCAAGCAGACTGGCTGGCGCATCATCGCCACGCTGCAGCTCAGTTCACAGGACACCGGAGCCATGGGTGAGTTGCTCAGCCAGCTGCAGGCAAGCGGCCTGGTGGTGCAGGGGCTTGGTTTCATTCTGTCCCAAAACAGGAGAGACCAGCTGGAAAACCAGCTGACGGCCCAGGGGCTCGAGCGCTTTCGCCAGAGATGCCAGTTGGTGAGCCAGGCGCTGGACGGCACGGGCTACAGGATCGTCCAGCTACGTATCAAGGCAAGTGCACCCCCCACCGAGCCGGCTCCTCGCTTGAGCGTGCGCGCCATGGCCGCCGATGCAGCCCCACTGCCCGCCACACCCAGCCAGCAGGAAATGATCGTTCAGGTGAGCGGCCAGATCGAGATCCAGGAGCAGTGATCCTGGGGCGGGTCATCCGGGCTCGCGCCCAGGGCGGGCCCGCAGTGCTGCTCATCGAGGATACCATGCCGTCATGATCAGGGAGTGCCCACTATGACCCGGCGACGCTCGCGCTCCCGTAGGCGCCAAGCACCGGCGTGGCTCATGTTGCTGGTGCTGTTGTTGCTGGTGGCGGCGTTGTGGTGGCTGCAGCAGCGCCCCGCACCGGGAGAAGCATGGCTCACCCGGATCACCGATGGCGACACGGTGCATGTGCGTCTGGGCGATGAGGACAGGACCTTGCGCCTGCTGTGGATCGATACCCCGGAGAAGTACGCAGGCGCAAGCCTCACCAGCGATGTGCGCCGCTGTGCCTTTCTGGGACATGGGGTACGCCAGCGCCTGCGGCTCATGGGACAGCAGGCCTCGGCCTATGCCAGAGGCATGCTGCATGTGGGTGACAGGGTGACCGTGGAGCGTCGCGGCACGGATTATTTCAAGCGCACGCTGGCTGTGCTCTACACCAAAGAGGGCACGCTCTACAACAAGGCCATCATCGCAGCCGGATATGCCTGCATCTATCGCAAGGCATCTTATCCCCCAGAGCTGGAAGGGATGATGGCTCAGGCCCGGCGGCAGCGACGCGGGCTGTGGGCCCGGGAACCGGCGCTCATGGCCTGCCTGTGCGGCTAGATTGGGCTGTCAGCGGAACAGGTTGGTGCGCGCCAGCTCCACCACCTCCGAACCACGTCCGTTGAGTACTGCCTTCATCATGAACAGGCCGAAGTGCGCCGCCTGGGCAAGGTTGGCCTTGGGGGGCATCACCAGCTCCAGAGGGTGAACGGCCACATCCAGCAGCGCCGGTCCCGGTGTGGCCAGCAGCCAGTCCAGTGTCTCGGGGAGGTCACCGGGGTCGGCCACGGCACGCCCCGCATAGCCCATGGCCTGGGCAAGTGCCGCAAAATCCGGATTGACCAGGTCGCAACCGGTATCCAGCTGACCCGCGGCGCGCTGCTCCAGGGCCACGAAGGCCAGGGACTGGTTGTTGTAGACCACCACCTTCACCGGCAACTGCAGTTGCCGGAGCGTGGCCAGCTCACCCAATAGCATGGTCAGCCCGCCATCGCCACACAGGGCGATCACCTGCCTTGCCGGGGCCGCGCTCTGGGCCCCGATGGCCTGCACCAGGGCATTGGCCATGGAGCCATGCACGAACGAGCCCAGCAGACGACGCTGGCCATTCATGTGCAGGTAACGCGCCGCCCACACCGTGGGCGTGCCCACATCACAGGTGAAAATGGCATCGGCAGCGGCGCGTTCATCAAGCATCCTGGTGAGGTACTGGGGGTGGACGTGGCTTTCCCCGGGCTTGCCCACCGCCAACTCGTCCAGGTCGCGCCGGGCGTTGCGGTAATGGTCCTGGGCCGACTTCAAAAAGCGACCAGGGGCAGGCTTGGGTTCCAGTCTGGGCAGCAACGCCTCGATGGTGGCCCCCACGTCACCCACCAGTCCCATGGCCAATGGGGCGCGGCGTCCCAGTTGCTCGGCGCGGCTGTCAATCTGCACGATGCTGGCATCCTGCGGATAAAAGTCACGATAGGGGAAGTCCGTGCCCAGCATGAGCAGCGCGTCACAGTCGTTCATGGCATGGTAGCCCGAGGCAAAACCGATCAGGCCGGTCATGCCCACATCGAAGGGATTGTCGTACTCGAGCCACTCCTTGCCGCCCAGGGCATGCACCACAGGGGCCTGCAAGCGCTCGGCCAGGGAGAGCACCGCGCCGCGCGCTGTCGCACAGCCACGACCGCAGAGCAGGGTGATGCGTTTGGCAGCGCGCAGCAATCCGGCCAGGCGATCCAGTTCCTGGGCTGCTGGCTCCAGGCGTGGCACCGTCTGCCTGGCAAGCCAGCCGAGGTCTCCCAGGGGTGTCTCCACGGTGGCCATGGCAAGATCGCCGGGGATGATCAGCACCGCCACGCCCTTGAGAGCGATGGCATGCTGCAAGGCCTGGATCAGCAGCCGCGGCATCTGGCTCGGGCTCGAGACGGCGGCACAGAAATGGCTGCATTCCGCAAAGAGTTGCTCGGGGCGGGTCTCCTGGAAATAGCCGCTGCCAAGCTCGCTGCTGGGAATCTGGGCGGCGATGGCCAGTACCGGCGCGCGGCTGCGATGGGCGTCATACAGGCCGTTGATCAGGTGCAGGTTGCCTGGCCCGCAGCTGCCGGCACACACTGCGATGTGGTCTGTGAGCTGGGCTTCGGCGCTTGCGGCAAAGGCGGCCGCCTCCTCATGGCGCACCCCGGCCCAGTGTAACCGCTCCGAAAGGCGCACCTCGTCCACGATGCCGTTCAGGGAATCGCCCACCACGCCATAGAGGCGTTCTACTCCCAGCTGTTCCAGGGCGGCAACGATCATCTGGGCCATGGTCGCTCTGCTCATCGCCTTGCTCCTTGTGGGGACCTCAAGGCTTCATGGTACCAACAAAGAGCATATTGTGGGCGACTATTGGGGGTGACCCACCGGGCACAAGGCTTGCATGAGTTGTTTGCATGGGCATTCTAGCCGCGCCATCAGACACATCCTGGGAGCAGGCGGGCCGATGATGCTGCTGGGTTTGCTGGTGTTGGTGCTGGGGCTGGCCCGGGGATGGCCCCCCCTGCCGGTGGTCACTGCGGCGAGCCTGGGTGTGGCCCTGGGGTCCGCCATGGCCGTGGAGCAATGGCTGGCCGTACTGGGTGAGCAGTTCAGCAAAAACCGCTTCGTGGCGTTGACCTGGCTCGTGCTGCCGCTGATCGGGGTGCTGGAGCGCTACGGCCTGCAGCATCATGCCAGGGCCATGGTCCAGCGGCTGCATCGCCTGGGCGCATCCCGGTTGCTGATCCTCTATCTGCTCATCCGCCAGCTGGGTGCCGCGGTGGGGCTGGCCAGCCTGGGAGGCCAGGCGCAGATGGTGCGCCCTGTGGTGTTGCCCATGGCCCAGGCCGCCTTGGAGCGTCATGGTCGGTGCCCACCCCATGTTCTGCAGCAGCTGGCGGCCCATGCCGCGGCAGTGGACAACATCGGGCTTTTTTTCGGTGAGGATGTCTTCATGGCCATGGGCTCCATTCTTTTGGCCCAGGCCGTTTTGGTGCAGCAGGGAATCCCGGTGGAGCCCTGGCAGCTGGCAGTTTGGTCCATGCCCACAGCCATGGCGGCGGCCGCCTTGCACAGTGGCCGCCTGCTGGCTCTGGGGCGGGCCTGGCGACGTGCTATGGACAAGGGGTGACCAACGCCCAGGCAACAGGCGGCCTCGATGCCCTGGAGCCTGCCTACCAGGTAGCAGGGCTTTTTCTGGCCTTGGTCGCAGCCGGTTGCTGGCTGGACCGCTCAGGAGAACACCGCCTGGGCCGCGCGGTATTCTGGGGGCTCTATGCGCTGAGCTTCCTGGCTGGCAGCTGGCTCGATGCCACGGCCAACGGCGCGCTGGTGGTGGCCCTGGTGGCCGCCTCCTGCCTGCTGCCGTCCCGCCCCGGCAGGTTGCCTGCTGGTCAGGCACCGGTGCTGCTGTCGGCACCATGGCGCCTGGTGCTGCCGATCTTCCTGCTTCCCATGCTGACCGCAGCAGGGGTGTTGGCCATCCACATCCTGGCCCAGCATGGCCTGCCGATCACCAGCCGCCAGCAGAGCACGCCTGTTGCCCTGGTGGCGGCCGCTTTGATGTCATTGCTGGCGGCCATGGCGCTGCTGCGCGCCCCCCTGGATATGGCGATCCATCAGGGGAGACGGCTGCTTGACGCCATTGGGCCTGTGGCGGTGCTGCCCCAATTGCTGGCTTCCTTCGGTACGGTGCTGGCCCAGGCCGGGCTGGGACAGACCATCACCGCGACCCTGGCCAGGGCATGGCCCCAGCCGGAGCCGTGGCTGGCCGTGCTGCTCTATGGTGGCGGCATGGTCCTGTTGACCGTGCTGCTGGGCAACGCCTTTGCCGCCTTTCCCATCATGACCGTGGGTGTGGCGTTACCCATGCTGGTGCAGCAGCACCATGCCGATCCAGCGGCCACGGCTGCTGTGGGCATGCTCTGCGGTTATTGTGGCACCTTGCTCTCGCCGCTGGCGGCCAACTTCAACCTGGTGCCCGTGGGGCTGCTGGGGCTCGATGATCGCCTCGCGGTGATCAAGGCGCAGGCTCCCACGGCGATCATGCTCTTGCTGGTCAACCTGTTGCTGCTCGCCCTGGTGATCCCCCATGGCTGAGCCGACCCTGACTGCGGCATGGGCCGAGCACCTCGCCGAGATGGCGTTGGGCCACGTGCAGCGCATCTATCCTTGCAAGCTGGATCACGTGCTGGCAGGCCCCGAGGATCTGCAGGCCCCGCAATCCCTGCATCCTGTGTTCCATGGTAGTTTCGACTGGCATTCCTGCGTGCACGGCTACTGGCTGCTGGCGCGGCTCTTGGGGCGCTTTCCCGGATTGCCGCAGCGTCCGGCCATCGAGACCTTGTTTGCCAGCATGTTGCGCCCCGAACTGGTGGCCGGGGAATGCGCCTATTTCCAGCAAGCCGCCCATGGAACAGCCGAGCGGCCCTATGGCTGGGGTTGGCTGTTGGCGCTGACCGCTGAACTCAGGCGGCTTGCCGCCCTGGATCCCAGGCACAGCGCCTGGCATGAGGCGCTGTGCCCCCTGGCCGACCTGCTGGCGCATAAATTGCGCGTTTACCTGGAACGCCTCGGCTATCCTGTGCGCTGGGGCAATCATGGCAACAGCGCTTGCGCCATGACCCTGGGCTGGGTCTATAGCGTTGCCTGTGGGGATGCCATCCTGCGGGCATGCATCGCATCCCGGGCACGGGACTGGTTTCTGGCCGACCGTCAGGTGGAGGGCATGGAGCCATGCGGCGAGGATTTTCTCTCACCGACGCTCACAACGGCGTTGCTCATGACCCATGTCATGGAAAAAGATGCTCTGCCATCCTGGCTGGATGGCTTCTGGCCTGGGCTCGCCGCAGGGCAGGGCGCTGTGCTCCTGGAGCCTGCGCTGGTGTCCGATCGCAGTGATGGCAAGCTGGCTCACCTCGATGGGCTCAACCTGAGTCGTGCCTGGATGCTGCGTCACCTGGCCCGGTGCTGGCCTCGGCACCAGCAAGTGCTTGGCCGGGCAGGCTGTGTCCAGTTGACCGCCAGCCTGCCTCATCTGGCCGATGACTACAGTGGCAGCCATTGGCTCGCCACCTTTGCCCTGCTGGCCCTGGATGCCGGCTCGCCCCTCTAGTTGAAGGACCGGCCAACATTACTGAATCCTGAATGCTGGCCCTCAGAGCTTCTGCAGGGCCTGGTGCACCGCCTCTTCGTTGACCACCTGCAGTTCCTGGCTGCTCATCCTGCCATCTGTTGTGGCCGCCAGATGGAAAAAGCGCAACGTGTCGTGCAGCATGGCCAGCCGCACGGTCAGCTCCAGGCGCTCCTCGGACAGGCCATAATGGTTCATCACCGCGTTGCGTTGCGCCTGGTCCAGGGATGCCGCCGGGGTCACGACCACGGTGACTTGTTCCTGCCAGGCGCGATCGGCTTCTTCGCCATGCTGCTCTTCTGTGCTCTGCCCCGGGGGGAAGGGTGGCGGGGTCTTGGTGATGCTGAGTGATGTCTTGGTGATGCTGTGTAGAGGAATGTCGGTAAAGCCCTTGGCCTGCTCGCTATAGCAGCGCGCATGCCAGCGATAGCCATTCCACACCAGGGTGTGCGGCCAGATCACGTCCAAGACCCTGTCTTGATGCTGCTCGAAGGTTGCTTCCAGGGCTTCCTTGTGCACGATGGCCCGCACCACATGACGCACCACCACCAGCGCGATGCTCGGCCCCAACGGCTCTACACAGGCTGTGACAGGCGGGGTGCGCAACAGGATGACCGACACCGATGAACGCGCGCAGCGCAGCGCCGAGAGCAGCGTGCTGCCATTGGTATCCGGCAGGAAGATGGGGTCGAATGCCTCGCTGGCCAGGTAGCAGCGCTGTGAGGGATCGTAGTGCAGATTGTGGGGGCGCATGGCCCGGTAGCGGGAGATATCCCGCGAGGCCTGCACCCGCTTGATGCCGAAGATGGCCTGCAGGTCGTTGGTCTGCAGCCGCCCGGTCAACAGGCAATTGGCCTCCAGCAACGTCAGGCGCTGGCGCACATCCCATTTCAGATCGATGGGCAGGTTTGCTTCATTCATGATGGCTGGGCCCATAGTTTTCCTAAAGTACTCTTCATAAGTGACCGATAATACACTTACCATTTCGGCAACGCTGACATCCTGCTCCAGGCGCCCATTTCAGTTCATACATTTCTGCTTCATTTTATATTATCCATGCCATGGATGCAATGCATATAACAGCAGCGCTCATCTGTTTTTAGCTATTTGTTGCTGTGCTGGCAAAGTGAACTGAGAACCATTATATGATGACAATAGAAATAAGGTCCAAGAAAATACGCGCACCACATATATGAGGCATAGACCTTTCTGAGGGTTGGCACGGCCTGCGCAGGAGGCAGGCAGGGGCATGGTGATGCCTAACGCTTGCGGAAGGCCAGCTCGGTAACACCTTGGCCCAGGCGTGCTGCGCGTCTATGATACTTGCTTTCCGGTCGGGGCAGGGTGGGCGTTGCCTCCAGGGTCCCATGGGCCTCTAGTACCTGCTGCATGGCCACGGCATAGGCGGCATCGTCGGTGGCCAGCTGCCAGTGTGCCCCGGGCTTGAGGCGCGGCACCACGGCAGCCACGAAATCAGGCTCGATGAGGCGGCGCTTGTGGTGGCGCTTCTTGGGCCACGGGTCTGGAAACAGCGTCAGCAGCCGGTCGATGCTCCCTGGTTGCAGGCGGGCCATGACCTGACGGGCATCCTCCACAGCGAGACGCACATGATGCAGCCCTTCTGCGGCAAGCGCCATGGCAAGCCGGCCCACGCCGGGTCGGTAGACCTCGATGCCTAAAAAAGCCATCTCTGGATGGGCGCGCGCCAGCTCCAGCAGTACCGCCCCATCCCCGCAGCCTACCTCCACCACCAGTGGGCAGGCCTTACCAAAAAGGGCTGAGGCATCCAGCATGCCCTCAGGGGCGGCAAAGGTCGGCAGGCAATGGTCGAGGGCGCGGCGCTGTCCCGGGGTGAGCCGCCCTTGGTGGCGCACATAGCTGCGAGGCAGCTGCCCAGGATCAGGCACGGTGTTCAGGAGCCAAGGCCCGCCGCTGGTGAGGAGCTGATCGCGGCATGGCGTTTGGGCATGCGCCCGGCGAGAAAGGCAAGGCGCCCGGCGAGGACCCCATGGCGCATGGCGGTGGCCATCAGTGCCGGGTGGCGCGCCTCGGCAAGGGCTGTGTTCATCAGCACCGCATCGCAGCCGAGTTCCATGGCCACGGTGGCATCCGAGGCCGTACCGACGCCGGCATCCACCACCACGGGCACGTGTACCGCCTCCAGCAGGCGTCTTATGGCCTCGGGATTGCCGATGCCCAGGCCAGAGCCGATGGGGCCGGCCAGGGGCATCACCGCAATACAGCCCGCATCCTCGAGCTGCCGCGCCACCACCGGATCATCGCTGGTGTAGGGCAGCACCGCGAAGCCCTGGCGCACCAGGATGCGTGCGGCCTCGATGGTCTGCACCACGTCGGGATGGAGTGTGTGCCGCTCGCCGATCACCTCCAACTTGACAAGAGGCTGTCCATCCAGCAGCTCCCGGCCCAGATGCGCCAGGCGCACCGCCTGGGCCACATCGTAGGCGCCTGCGGTATTGGGCAGGATGGTGTAGCGCCCGGCCAGCTCGGCCAGCAGGTCTGCGCCGCCCTGGCCGGTGCGGCCCACCGCCACGGTGACGATCTCAGCCCCGCTGGCCGCAAGGGCTTGGTGCATCTCTTCCAGGTTGCGGTAGCGCCCCGTGCCCGCCAACAGACGGCTTGTATAGGTGACGCCATTCAGGACCAGGGGCTTTGGGTCCTTGGCCTGCTGCGTGGCCGCGTCCGAGTCGTCGAGCCGCGCCATGGCCTAGCCCCCGCCAATGGCCTGGATGATCTCGAGGCGGTCGCCGTCTTGCAGCGGCACCGTATCATGCTGGCTGCGCGGCACCACCACGCCATTGAGCTCCACGGCAAGTCGCCTGGTGGCCATGTCCTGCTGCACCAGCAAGGAGGCGATGGTGGTCTGTGCCGGCAGCTTGAGGGCAGTGCCATTGATGACCACCCGGCAGATGCCTTGTGGGGCGTGCTGTGTTTCGTGCATTGCTGGACCCTTTGTGCTTTGTGGGCGCCTGCTGCAGGCAGGAGCAGCCTTGCGCCTCGTTCTGCTACAATGCTTATGTTGCATCCAAAGCGGGTGTAGTTCAATGGTAGAACCTCAGCTTCCCAAGCTGAAGGCGTGGGTTCGATTCCCATCACCCGCTCCAATCATTGACAACCATGGGGAGGAGCCAATGCATCAGCGGACAGGCATCATGGGTGCTCTGGCGCTTGGGCTCGCTTTTGCCGCATCGGTGGCGCACGGCTTGACGCCCACCGAGCATTTGGGCAAATCCATCTTCTTCGACCCCAGGCTGTCGTTCAACGGCAATCAGTCCTGCGCCAGCTGTCATGCGCCGGAGGTTGGCTGGACAGG
>WOYI010119219.1_pt1 | contig 33676 bp, 34 predicted proteins | sample 6423411 | NCBI WGS metagenome assembly WOYI01 (sample SAMN13441803, study PRJNA592873) | oil field metagenome | biome: oil field; feature: oil-well bore; material: oil-contaminated soil; isolation source: oil-contaminated soil from oil-well borehole | place: Germany: Wietze | collected 2016-10-18 ...
AGGTATCAATGTGCGCGTGGTTTCGATGCCTTCCACCAACGTGTTCGACAAGCAGGATCAGGCCTACAAGGATAGTGTGCTGCCCAAGGGCATCAAGCGCGTGGCCGTCGAAGCGGGTGTCACCGGCGGTTGGTACAAGTACGTGCTGGACGGCGCGGTGGTCGGCATGGACACCTTCGGCGAGTCCGCTCCGGCACCGGAACTGTTCAAGCACTTCGGCTTTACCACAGAGAACGTGGTCAAGGCCGTCAAGTCGGTGCTGTAAAAGTTTTTAATTACTAAACGGGAGAGAAAACATGGCAATCAAAGTTGGTATCAATGGTTTCGGTCGAATCGGCCGCATGGCATTCCGCGCAATCGCTAAGGACTTCCCCGAGCTCGAAGTGGTTGCGATCAACGACCTGCTGGAGCCGGACTATCTGGCATACATGCTGAAGTACGACTCCGTACACGGCAACTTCAAGGGCGAAGTCGGTGTGGACGGCAACAACATGGTGGTGAACGGCAAGAAGATCCGCCTGACAGCCGAGACCGATCCCGCCAACCTGAAGTGGAACGAAGTGGGTGCCGAGCTGGTGCTGGAATGTACCGGTTTCTTCCTGGACGACGCAGGTTGCCAGAAGCACATCGCTGCCGGCGCAAAAAAAGTCGTGATGTCCGCACCTTCCAAGGATGCGACGCCGATGTTCGTATACGGCGTGAACCACACCGCCTACAAAGGCGAGGCAATCGTTTCTGCAGCTTCCTGCACCACCAACTGTCTGGCACCGGTTGCCAAAGTGCTGAACGACAACTGGGGCATCAAGCGCGGTCTGATGACCACTGTGCACGCAGCAACCGCCACCCAGAAGACAGTCGACGGTCCGTCCAAGAAAGACTGGCGCGGCGGTCGCGGCATTCTGGAAAACATCATCCCCTCCTCCACCGGCGCTGCCAAGGCAGTGGGCAAGGTGTTGCCGGAACTGAACGGCAAGCTGACCGGTATGGCCTTCCGCGTGCCGACTTCCGACGTGTCCGTGGTTGACTTGACCGTCGAGTTGAACAAGGAAGCCAAGTACGCAGACATCTGCGCGGCAATGAAGAAGGCTTCGCAGAGCGGCGACATGAGCAAGACGCTGGGTTACACCGACGAGAAAGTGGTTTCCACTGACTTCCGCGGTTGCGGCTTCTCCTCCATCTTCGATTCGGAAGCCGGCATCGCACTGGACGGCACCTTCGTCAAGGTCGTTTCCTGGTACGACAACGAATATGGTTACACCTGCAACATGCTGCGTTTTGCGCAGCACATTGCCAAGTAATCCATGTTGAACAAGGGCTGGCACATGCCAGCCCTTTAAGTTTCAGTCTGCAAGAAGGAAAAAAATCATGTCCGTAATCAAAATGACCGACCTGGATCTGAAGGGCAAGCGAGTCCTGATCCGTTCTGATCTCAATGTGCCCGTCAAAGACGGCAAGGTGACATCTGATGCGCGTATCAGCGCCTCCATGGCCACCATCAATGCCGCGCTGAACGCAGGCGCAAAAGTAATGGTGACATCCCACCTTGGTCGTCCGGAAGAAGGTGTGTTCTCCGACGAGAACTCACTCAAGCCGGTAGCCGACGATATCGCCAACAAACTGGGCAAGCCCGTGCGCCTGATCCGCGACTGGATCGACGGCGGATTCGACGTGGCCGAGGGCGAGTTGGTGCTGCTGGAAAACTGCCGCTTCAACAAGGGAGAAAAGAAGAGCACCGAAGAGCTGTCCAAGAAATATGCCGCGCTGTGCGACGTGTTCGTGATGGACGCATTCGGCACGGCCCACCGAGCAGAAGCCTCCACCCACGGCGTGGCCAAGTACGCACCGGTCGCCGCCGCCGGCATTCTGCTGACGCAAGAACTGGAAGCACTGACCAAGGCATTGCTCAGCCCGGCACGTCCGATGGTGGCTATCGTCGGCGGCTCCAAAGTCTCGACCAAGCTGACCGTGCTGGAATCGTTGTCCGAGAAGTGTGAACAACTGGTGGTCGGTGGCGGCATCGCCAACACCTTCATCAAGGCAACCGGCGGAAACGTCGGCAAGTCGCTGTGTGAAGACGACCTGGTTCCGACCGCTCAAGCGCTGATCGAAAAAATGAAACAACGCGGCGCTAACATCCCCATCGCGGTGGATGTGGTGTGCGGCAAGAAGTTCGACGCCAATGAGTCGGCAGTCCTGAAGGACGTGGGCGAAGTGGCGGACGACGACATGATCTTCGACATCGGTCCCAAGTCCGCACAGGAATTGGCCGACATCATCATGAAGGCAGGTACCGTAGTTTGGAACGGACCGGTCGGCGTGTTCGAGTTCGATCAGTTCGGTGAAGGCACCAAGAAAATCGCCGAAGCGATTGCCAATACCAGCGCATTCACACTGGCCGGCGGTGGCGACACGATTGCCGCGATCCAGAAGTATGACATATTCGACAAAGTGTCCTACATCTCCACCGCAGGCGGTGCGTTCCTGGAATTCCTCGAAGGCAAGACATTGCCGGCAGTGGCGATCCTGGAAGAACGCGCAAAGCAGTAAAACGAACGTCCCCTGCATCCCCGATGGAGAGAGAGGGGTGCAGGGTGGAACGCTGGAAACAAACAAGGAAATCATGCTGCGCAGAACAAAAATAGTAGCAACCCTGGGGCCCGCAACCAATGACCTCAAGTCTTTGACCGCAATCATTCGGGTCGGCGTCGATGTTGTGCGTATGAACTTCTCGCACGGTACGGCCGCAGATCATCAAAAACGTGCTGAGATCGTGCGTGCGGCGGCAGCAACAGCCGGTCGCACCGTCGGTATCCTCGCCGACTTGCAGGGACCGAAAATCCGCGTACGCAAGTTCGAGAATGACAAGATCATTCTGAAACCGGGCGACTCATTCATTCTGGATGCCGCACTGGAAGGTCTGGGCAATCAGCAACGCGTCGGTCTGGATTACAAAGAACTGCCGCAGGATGTGGAGATCGGTACCGTCTTGTTGCTCAACGACGGCCTGCTGGAATTCCACGTGACCGGTGTCAAAGGTACGGAAGTGCATTGCACCGTCGTGCGCGGTGGCGTGTTGTCCAACAACAAGGGCATCAATCGCAAAGGCGGCGGACTCACCGCACCGGCACTGACCGACAAGGACAAGGAAGACATCAAGACGGCCGCGCTGATCAAGGCGGACTTCCTGGCTGTTTCCTTCCCGCGCTCGGCAGCGGATATGAAGTTGGCGCGAGAACTGATGCACGCCGCTGGAGGCAAGAGTCTGCTGATCGCCAAGATCGAGCGCGCCGAAGCGATCCCGGTTTTGGGCGAGATCATCGAAGCTTCCGACGGCATCATGGTCGCGCGCGGTGACCTGGCAGTCGAAGTCGGCGATGCGGCCGTACCCGGTCTGCAGAAGAAGATGATCAAACTGGCGCGCGCCAAGAATCGTCTGGTCATCACGGCCACGCAGATGATGGAATCGATGATCACAGCACCGATCCCGACCAGAGCGGAAGTTTCCGACGTGGCGAACGCCGTGCTGGACGGAACCGACGCCGTGATGCTGTCGGCGGAAACCGCCGTCGGTGACTATCCGGTCGAGACCATCGAGTCGATGGCGCGCATCTGCCTCAATGCCGAGGAAGAGAGCGAAGAAAGCGCGGCGGATCGCCGTCTGGAATTTAACAAATTCAGCCGCATCGATCAGTCCATTGCCATGTCCGCGCTGTATGCCGCGTCGCATTTCAAGGTGAAAGCAATCGTTGCCCTGACACAATCGGGATCGACCGCCTTGTGGATGTCGCGTACCAGTGCGGCAACCCCCATCTTCGCGATGACACCGATGGAAGCCACGCTGAGCAAGGTCACCTTGTTCAGCGGCGTGCATCCGATCGCGTTCGAATCCACCTCGGACGACCACTCGGTCACCCTGCGTCAGGCGGAAGACGAATTGCTGCGCCTGAACATGGTGCAGGAAGGCGACCTGATCGTGATGACCGTGGGCGAGGCGATTGGCAAGGCTGGTCACACCAACACCATGAAGATCGTGCGCGTCGGCGATCATCGTAAGAGCTAATGTTTTGTAATTAATATCAGGAGGAAATAATGGCACTCGTATCCTTGCGTCAACTACTCGATCACGCGGCAGAAAACAACTACGGCCTGCCGGCGTTCAACGTCAACAACCTGGAGCAGGTCAAGGCCATCATGGAAGCGGCCGATGAGACCAACAGCCCGGTGATCATGCAGGGTTCCGCCGGCGCGCGCAAATACGCGGGCGAGCCGTTCCTGCGCCACCTCATCGAAGCGGCTGTGGAAATGTATCCGCACATCCCTGTCGTGATGCACCAGGACCACGGCGCATCGCCGGCAGTCTGCATCAACGCCATCAAGTCCGGCTTCTCCAGCGTGATGATGGACGGCTCGCTGATGACCGACGGCAAGACGCCTTCTTCTTTCGAGTACAACGTCAACGTCACCCGTAGCGTGGTAGAAATGTCGCACGCAGTCGGCGTTTCCGTCGAAGGCGAACTGGGTTGCCTGGGTTCTCTGGAATCCGGCCACGGCGAAAAGGAAGACGGCCACGGCGCCGAAGGCGTTCTGTCCCACGACCAGTTGCTGACCGACCCGAACGAAGCAGCCGAGTTCGTCAAGCTGACTCAGGTTGACGCTTTGGCTATCGCTATCGGCACCAGCCACGGTGCCTACAAGTTCACCAAGCCGCCCACAGGCGACACGCTGGCGATCAGCCGCATCAAGGAGATCCACGCACGTATCCCCAACACCCACCTGGTGATGCACGGTTCTTCTTCCGTGCCGCAAGAGTGGCTGGAGATCATCAACCAGTTCGGCGGCGCGATGCCACAGACTTACGGCGTGCCGGTCGAAGAGATCGTCGAAGGCATCAAGCACGGCGTGCGCAAAGTGAACATCGACACCGACCTGCGCATGGCCTCCACCGGCGCGACCCGCCGTTACCTGGCGCAAAACCCCAAGGACTTCGATCCGCGCAAGTTCCTGGCCGAAACCACCAAGGCGATGAAGGCGATCTGCAAGGCACGTTACGAAGCCTTCGGTTCCGCAGGCCAAGCCGGCAAGATCAAGCCGATCGCGCTGGACGCCATGGCGATGCGTTACATCAAGGGCGAACTGAACGCGATCGTGAAGTAATCCTTCGCAACAGCGAGCAATAAAAAGCGACCTTCGGGTCGCTTTTTATTGGCCGGTCGTTTGCGACTGCACGATCAGGTATTTCTCAAATTCCACGACGGCAGCCGACGAGCGCTTATCCTTGCGCTGCACGATGTACCAGTGCCGCACGATGGGAAAACTATCCACATCGAGGATGACTAGGCGTCCCGTTTCGAGTTCAAGCTCGATACCGTGGCGGGAGATGATGCCCACCCCCATACCGGCCTGCACCGACTGCTTGATCGCCTCATTGGTATCCATCTCCATGTGCGTCGGCAAGGGGAGTTGGTGGCCGGCAAAGTAGCGCTCGACCACACCGCGCGTACCCGAGCCCAGTTCGCGCAACAGGAAAGTCTCCCTGGCAAGCTGGTGCGCCTGGATATGTACACTGCCGGCCAGGGCATGCGAGGGCGCGGCGATAACCACCATCGGATTTTGCAAGAACGGCTTGGCGACCATCTCGGTCCCGGCTGGTGGTTGGCCCATGATGGCCAGATCGGCGATATTCTCGGAAAGCTGTTTGAGCACAGCATCGCGGTTGGCGACAGAAAGCGCGACTTGAATGCCGGGGTGCAGCTGGATGAAGCTCGCCAGCAATTGCGGCATGAAGTAGTTGGCCGTGCTGACCACCGCGATGTTCAGCTTGCCGCGTTCCATGCCCTTCATCGCATCGAAGCTGGATTCCATCTCCTGCATCAACTGCAATATGGCGCGCGAATAATGCATCAGTTCGCGGCCGGCTTCGGTCAGGAACAGGCGCTTGCCGGCTTGTTCGAACAGGGGGATTCCGATAGTCTGCTCCGCCTGCTTGATCTGCATGGAAACGGCGGGTTGCGACAGGAAAAGCTCTTCCGCAGCACGCGAGTGACTCAAGTGACGCGAGACACTTTCAAAGACCTGCAGCTGGCGAAGCGTGAGTGACAACATGATGGTCAGAATTCTAGTTCATAAGCAATGCTTATGGTAGCGATAAAAATATTTGACTATTATTTATGATGGTGCGTGCGTACAGTGCATGCCGTTGCAAGAACAACTAATCGACAAGAGGAGAAAACAATGGATCAATCGAATCGTTACTCAAATCTGAATCTGAAAGAAGCGGATCTGATCGCTGGTGGCAAGCACCTGCTGGTGGCATACAAGCTCATTCCTGCCAAAGGTTATGGTTTCCTGGAAGTGGCCGCTCACGTAGCAGCCGAATCCTCTACCGGCACCAACGTGGAAGTTTCCACGACCGATGACTTCACGCGCGGCGTCGATGCGCTGGTGTATGAAATCGATGAAACAGCCTTTGGCGATGACCAGGTCAAGGGCGGCGGTCTGATGAAGATCGCCTATCCGGTTGAGTTGTTCGATCCGAACCTGACCGATGGCACTTACAACATCTCCCACCTGTGGTCCCTGATCCTGGGTAACAACCAAGGCATGGGCGACCATCAGGGTCTGCGCATGCTGGACTTCCTGGTGCCCGAGTGCATGATGAAGCATTTCGACGGCCCGTCCGCCAACATCAGCAACCTGTGGAAGGTGCTGGGTCGCTCTGAGACCGACGGCGGATACATCGCCGGCACCATCATCAAGCCGAAACTGGGTCTGCGTCCCGAGCCTTTCGCCAAGGCATGCTACGACTTCTGGCTGGGTGGCGACTTCATCAAGAACGATGAGCCGCAAGCCAACCAACCGTTCTGCCCGATGGAAGTGGTCATGCCCAAGGTGGCAGAAGCCATGGACCGCGCACAGCAGGCAACCGGCCAGGCCAAGCTGTTCTCGGCCAACATCACCGCCGACTATCACAAGGAAATGATCCACCGCGGCGAGTTCGTGCTGGAAACTTTCGCCAAGTACAACTCCGCCGACCACGTTGCATTCCTGGTCGACGGTTTCGTGACCGGCCCGGCTGGTGTGACCACCTGCCGCCGTGCATTCCCGGATACCTTCCTGCACTTCCACCGCGCAGGCCACGGTGCGGTGACTTCCTACAAGTCGCCGATGGGTATGGATCCGCTGTGCTACATGAAGCTGGTGCGTCTGATGGGTGCTTCCGGTATGCACACCGGCACCATGGGTTACGGCAAGATGGAAGGCCACGGCAAGGAAACCGTGCTGGCATACATGCTGGAACGCGACGAGTGCCAAGGGCCTTACTTCTACCAGAAGTGGTACGGCATGAAGGCCACCACCCCGATCATCTCGGGCGGCATGAACGCACTGCGCCTGCCGGGCTTCTTCAAAAACCTGGGCCACGGCAACGTGATCAACACCTGCGGCGGCGGCTCCTTCGGCCACATCGACAGCCCGGCAGCCGGCGGTATCTCGCTGGGTCAGGCTTACGAGTGCTGGAAGTCCGGCACCGATCCGATCGAATATGCCAAGACTCACAAAGAGTTCGCACGTGCTTTCGAATCCTTCCCGAAAGACGGCGACAAGCTGTTCCCGGGCTGGCGCGAAAAGCTGGGCGTACACAAGTAAGCTCAGGCAGCATCGCAGCACTAAAACGCGCCCCCACACGTTGGGGGCGTTTTTTTCCAGACGCACAAGACCGCAACAAGGTTGCGGGCATGCGTCGAACCAAGGAGTTCGCTATGGATAACAAGGAACAATACAAGGTCCACAAAGAGCCGTTCTACCAGGCGCAAGGTGACGAAGTCGCGCTGTACGAAGCGGCCTACAACGCCCGCCTGCCGGTGATGGTGAAAGGCCCGACCGGCTGCGGCAAGTCGCGCTTCATCGAATACATGGCATGGAAGCTCAACAAGCCGCTGATCACCGTGGCCTGCAACGAGGACATGACCGCATCCGATCTGGTCGGCCGCTATCTGCTCGATGCCAACGGCACGCGCTGGCTGGACGGTCCGCTCACCGCCGCCGCCCGCATCGGCGCGATCTGCTATCTGGATGAAGTGGTAGAAGCGCGCCAGGACACCACCGTGGTGATCCACCCGCTGACCGACCACCGCCGCACCCTGCCGCTGGACAAAAAGGGTGAATTGATCGAAGCGCATCCCGATTTCCAGCTGGTGATCTCGTACAACCCCGGCTACCAGAGCTTGATGAAGGATCTGAAGCAATCCACCAAGCAGCGTTTCACGGGCTTCGAGTTCGACTACCCGAGCGCGGCATTGGAAGCGGAGATTCTGTCCAGGGAAACCGGGCTGGACGTGGTGATCTGCGGCAAGCTGGTGCAGATCGGCCAGGCCGCACGCAACCTGAAAGGTCACGGCCTGGATGAAGGCATCTCCACGCGGCTGCTGGTGTATGCAGCCACGCTGATCAAGAATGGGGTCGATGCCAAAGCCGCCTGCCGTATGGCGATGGTGCGTCCGATCACCGACGACGCGGACATCCGCGACACGCTTGATCACGCGATTGACGCCTCGTTCGCCTGAACGCGGGGCGATGCGAACTACAGGGGCTGATCGATGACGGAAGCCGCGACCGACAGAAGCGAAGAGACCGCGAAATACTGGGAGCAACTGGGTTGCAGATTCTCCCTGGTGGATGCTGTCTTTGATGAGTGTATGAAGGAGGCAAAGGCCCTGCTGTCGGCGGGAGGGCTGGAAGCCTACATCGAGAACGCACGCTTCATCGGCAAGATGGGGCGCGGTGCCGAACCCTTGCTGGTCTATCTGGAAGAAGCGCCGGGCGTGGCTGCCATCGTGGGCGAACATGCGCTGATCGAACTGCGCGAGTTCGCGAACTACATGTCCACGCATACCAACTTCAAGGCGATCGTGCCGTTCCTGCAGACCAGCGGTGCAGTCGCGCGCCGTTTGCATGGCAGCAAGATGTTCAAGCAATACATCGAGCTGGTGCGCGACATGCTGGACAAGACTTCGGGCTCCGTGCACGGGCACCACACGACCTTCCCCAGCCCCGGACTGCCGGAACTGCTCAAGCAGGCACCGCGCCTGCTGGGTGTGTTGTCGCTGCAGGGATTACGTAACTGGGTCGAATACGGCATCAAGTACTACAACAATCACCCTGAGCGGCAGGAAGAATACTTCCGGCTGGAATCGGCGGATGCGATCGCGGTCATGCAGCGCGAACGGCACGGCACTTTGCTGGTGGACAACGAGCGCAAACTGGACAGTTACATCCGCGCGCTGTGGAACGATAGCGACTACCTCATCCCGTATTCGGTCGACATCGATGAGCTGCACAAGCCGATGCCCTATTACACCGATGATGGCATCCGTTTGCCGGATGTATACGACGATGCAGAGGGCGTTTCGGGAATCGACCGCTACCGCGCCGCGCTGGCGCACATGGCTGCCCACCGCCGCTGGTCGCAAAAGATGATCGTGGACAACTGGAGCCCCTTCCAGCGCGCCAGCGTGGAAGTGTTCGAGGATTCCCGCGTGGAATATCTGGCTTGCCGGAAATATCCGGGTTTGCGCAAGCTGTTGCTGGCACTCCATCCCGTCCCGAAAGAAGCAGACCTGCAGTTAGAGGAGCAGGGTATCTCGGTGTTCAGGCTCAGGCTGGCCTTGTTGTCGCGCGCCATCCTCGACCCTGAATTCCAGTACGAGAATGTGCACGTCAAAGAATTCGTCAAACGCTTTCACGAGCTAATGGCAAAGGGCGAATCGAGCAGCGCAGAAATGTCATCTGTCGCGCTGGCGTTCATTGCCCGCATACGCGGCCAGCGCGATCTGACGGCAACAATGTATTTCGACAACACCGAAGTTGGCTATCGCGATGACAACCGCCATCTGTGGATCTACATCGAAGAGAGCGACGAGGACGAGATGTTCGAACATCTCGACAAGCGCCAGACCACGGAAGAAGAACTGAACGGTCTGCCACCGCGCCACTACGATGAATGGGACTATAACGCGCAGAACTATCGCCCGGACTGGGTGAGTGTGTATGAGACCCTGCACCCGCGCGGCAACCCCGCCAAGATCGACGACCTGCTGCTCAAGCACAGCAAGGTGGCCAAACGGTTGAAGGCCATGCTGGAACTGCTCAAGCCGCAGGACAAGGTGCGTATCCGCTATCAGGAAGAAGGCTCCGAACTCGATCTGGATGTCGCGATCTGTTCGCTGATCGATTTCAAGAGCGGTTCATCGCCCGACCCGCGCATCAACATGTCGCACCGTACCGACGGCCGCAGTTTCGCCGTCACATTGCTGCTCGACCTGTCGCAGTCGCTCAGCGAAAAGGCGTCCGGCAGCCAACAGACCATTCTCGAATTGAGTCAGGAAGCAGTGTCACTATTGGCCTGGTCGGTGCAGCAGGTCGGCGACTCGTTCGCCATCGGCGGCTTCCATTCCAATACCCGGCACGATGTGCGCTACTACCACATCAAGGGTTTCAACGAGCCTTGGGGAGACGAAGTGAAGTCGAGATTGGCCGAGATGCAGGCAGGCTATTCCACCCGCATGGGCGCAGCGATGCGCCACGCCGGTCATTATCTGAAGACGCAACAGGCTGATAAGAAACTGATGCTGATCCTGACCGACGGCGAGCCGGCGGATATCGACGTGCACGATCCGCAATTGCTGATCCACGATGCCAAACAGGCGGTGCGGGAGTTGGACAGAGACGGCATCTACACCTACTGCATCAACCTCGATCCCAAGGCGGATGAATATGTTTCCGACATCTTCGGCAAGCAATACACTATCTTGGATAACGTGACCCAGCTGCCGATCAAGCTGCCGGAGCTGTTCATCGTCCTGACCAAATAAGCAAAAGAAGGAGAGCAAGCATGCAACTCGCATCCAATGGCAAGGTACTGGTAGGCATCCTCACCGGCAGCCCCAACGACCTGCCCACCGTCGTCAAAGTACGAGACACCCTGTCCGAGCTCGGCATCGCCAGCGAGATCGTAGTGGCCTCGGCGCACCGTACGCCGGACAAAGTGCTCGCCTACATCGACCGCGCGCACAAGGAAGGCGTGCAAGTGCTGATCGGCTGCGCCGGTATGGCCGCGCACCTGGCTGGCGTGATCGCCGGACACACCCGCTTGCCGGTGATTGGTCTGCCGCTGTCCGGCGGCGTTGTGTCCGGTCTGGATGCCCTGCTGGCGACGGTGCAGATGCCGCCCGGCGTGCCGGTTGCGACGGTGGCGGTGGACGGCGCGAAGAACGCCGCCATGCTGGCCGCGCGCATCCTGGCGCTAAAATACCCCGAGATCAATCAGGCGCTGGAAGATGCGGCGAAAAAAGAACGTGCCCGCTACGAGCAGAGCGCAGATGAAGCACTGGCCAAATTGGCCGGAAAATAAGCAAGCACAGCAATATCCGGTGCCAAATAGTCATAGAGTAGCCGGGGAGAAAACTGTAAAATCCGCAAGTTGAATGAATTTATAAAAGAGGAGAGCAGCAATGAGCAAGAGTTTGGTTCAGTTCATCATCGAAGAACAACGTCAGATCCCGGGTGCAACCGGCGACTTCACCGGCCTGATCAGCGACATCGTATCCGCCTGCAAACAGATCGCGCATGACGTGAACAAGGGCGCGCTGATCGGCGTGCTGGGTTCCGCAGGCAGCGAGAACGTGCAGGGCGAGACACAGAAGAAGCTCGACATCATCACCAATGAAGTGTTCATCAAAGCCAATGAATGGGGCGGTCATCTGGCAGCCATGGCATCCGAAGAGATGGACGACATCTACGAGATCCCCAAGCAGTACCCGCGCGGCAAGTACCTGATCACTTTCGATCCGCTGGACGGCTCTTCCAACATCGACGTGAACATCTCCGTCGGTACCATCTTCTCCATCCTGCGTTGTCCTGAAGGCGTGACCAATCCGACTGCTGCCGACTTCATGCAGCCCGGCACCAAGCAAGTATGTGGTGGCTACGCACTGTACGGCCCGAACACCATGATGGTGATCACCACCGGCCACGGCGTGAACGGCTTCACACTGGACCGCGACGTCGGCGATTTCTTCCTGACACACCCGAACATGACCATCCCGGAAGACACCGCCGAGTTCGCCATCAATATGTCCAACCAGCGTTTCTGGGAAGCACCGGTACAGAAGTATGTCGACGAGTGCATGAAGGGCAAGGACGGCGGTCGCGAGAAGAACTTCAACATGCGTTGGGTCGCTTCCATGGTGGCTGAAGTTCACCGCATCCTGACCCGTGGCGGCATCTTCATGTATCCGTTCGACACCAAGGATCCGAGCAAGCCGGGCAAACTGCGTTTGATGTACGAAGCCAACCCGATGTCCTTCATCGTGGAACAGGCCGGCGGCATGAGCTCCACCGGTCGCGAGCGCATCATGGAACTGCAACCCACAGGCCTGCACCAGCGCGTACCGGTCATCCTCGGCTCGAAGAACGAAGTCGAGCGTGTGGTCGCTTACCACAAAGGCGCGTAATTTCGCGAATGGCGCCCCCGGCAACGGGGGCGTTGTCACGTCTGCAATATGTTGAAACCAATGAGGTCATCATGACTGCCCTGCACGAATCCAATCTACCCAGCCTGAAATTCCTGCATCGCGGCAAAGTGCGCGACCTGTACGAAGTGGATGCGAACCATCTGCTGATCGTGCAGACCGACCGCCTGTCCGCGTTCGACTTCATCCTGCCCACGCCGATCCCCGGCAAGGGCGAGGTGCTGACGGCGGTGTCGAATTTCTGGTTCAAGAAGTTGGGTCATGTCATTCCCAACCACGTGTGCGGGATCGATCCGGAATCGGTGGTGAAGACCGACGCCGAAAAGGCCCAGGTGCGCGGTCGCGCCTTCGTCACCAGGAAGCTCAAGCCGCTGCCCATCGAAGCCATCGTGCGCGGCTATCTGGTCGGTTCCGGCTGGAAGGATTACAAGAAGACCGGTGCGGTATGCGGTATCGAATTGCCCGCCGGTATGCAGGAAGCGCAGAAGCTGCCGCAGGCATTGTTCACGCCGTCCACCAAAGCCGCAGTGGGCGACCACGACGAGAACATCTCGTTCGAGGAAGCCAAGAAGTTGCTGGGTGCAGATATGGCCGAACAGGTGAAGAACGCCACACTGGCGCTATACACCGAAGCGGCGGAATACGCCCTGACACGCGGCATCATCATCGCCGATACCAAGTTCGAGTTCGGCACTGATGACGATGGCAAGTTATATTTGATCGACGAAGCGCTGACGCCGGACTCCTCGCGCTTCTGGCCGGCCGACCAGCATCAGGTCGGCAGCAACCCGCCCAGTTTCGACAAGCAGTTCATTCGCGACTGGCTGGAAGCATCGGGCTGGAACAAGCAACCGCCGGCACCGTCGGTTCCCGCCGACATCCTGCAAAAAACATCGGACAAATACCGCGAAGCACAGCGGCTGCTGACAGGCGCATGATCAATCCGGCAGATCTGATCAAGGGATTCCACCGTTTCCGGGAGCAACATTTCACGGACGACGATGCTTTGTACCATCAGCTGGTGCATGAAGGGCAAACGCCGAAGATACTGGTGGTCGCCTGCTGCGATTCGCGCGTCGATCCGGCGCTGGTGCTCGATTGCGCGCCGGGCGACCTGTTCGTCATCCGCAACGTCGCCAATCTGGTGCCGCCCGACGAAAACCGCATCGGCGGTCGCCACGGTACCAGTGCCGCGCTGGAATACGGCGTGAAGACGCTGGGTGTGGAGCATGTCATCGTGCTGGGTCACGCACATTGCGGCGGCATCCAGGCATTGATGAGAGGCTCGGCCACAGTAGACGGACAGGAATCCTTCATCAGCAGCTGGATGCGGCTGGCAGAACAAGCGCGCAACAAGGTATTGCAAGACATGCCGGATGCACCGAGTAAAGTGCTGGAACGCGCCTGCGAACAGCAGGCCATCCTCAGTTCACTGGATAATCTGATGAGCTTCGACTGGATACGCGAACGCGTTGAGGATGGTCGGTTGACGCTGCACGGATGGTATTTCGATATTGAACACGGACAGTTGCTGCAGTACCAGGCAGACAACTGCCGTTTCAATGCGATGTGATCACTGCCCTTCTTTCAATGGGGGCAATCCCTTCAGTTCACGATAGCGCGCCTTGTCGGCGGCGTACCTTTCCTTAACGGCATCCAGCTCTTCATTGCTCGTATTCAAATCAGTCTGAAATTTGTCGATGCGTTGTTGCGCTTCAGCAAGGTCTTCCTCCAGAGACTTTGGAATCTTGCGCTTTTGCGCAACGATACGGTCCCGCTCCTGCTGCAGGCTGACAAGGTTCTCGTTGGCTGACTTGAGCAGCGTGGTGTAGCTGCTGATGCGGGCTTCGACCTGCTGCAGGTTGCGGTCACGCGCCAGATCGATCTCGGTATCGGAACTGTAGGTGTTGATCAGGGCGTTATCGTGCCGTTCTGCCTGTATCTGCTCATCTGTCTTCATGGTTTGCAGGCCGGGCGTATTACGGGAGGATTCCCGCTCTTGCAGGCGTCCTTTTTCCAACGTTTGCATGTCGCGGTTGGCATAGCGGGGCGGAATGGTTTCGCCATAGTGCGTGGTGCCGTTCTCGTCCACCCACTTGTACAGCTTGGCTTCGGCATTCAGCGATACAGCAGCCAGCAAAACCGCCATACCCAACAACGCTTTCGAATTCTTCATCATTTCACCCCGTATCGGTCACGATAAGTTTGAACCGCTTGCAGATTCTGCACCAAGTCCACCTGCCCCTGCAAATAACCGAGCAGATCATCCAGCGCCGCGATGGAGACAACCGGCAGGCCGTAATCGCGTTGCACTTCCTGCACCGCCGACAACTCGCCCTGCCCCCGCTCCATGCGATCCAGCGCGATCACCACGCCGCACGGTGAGGCACCCGCCGCGCGGATAAGTACGATGGATTCGCGCACCGATGTGCCGGCCGAGATCACATCGTCGATGATCAGCACTTTTCCAGCCAGCTTCGCACCCACCGTGTTGCCGCCCTCGCCGTGGTCCTTGGCCTCCTTGCGGTTGAAGCAATATGGCACCTTGCGCCCCTGCTCCGCCAGCGCGATGGAAGTACCCGCTACCAGCGGGATGCCCTTGTAGGCAGGGCCGAACAGCATATTGAACTCCAAGCCGGAGGCAAGGATGGCCTGTGCGTAGAACTGGCACAGCTCGCGCAGCGCAGCGCCGTCCTGGAACAGGCCCGAATTGAAGAAATAAGGCGACAGGCGCCCGGCCTTGGTCTGGAACTCACCGAAGCGCAATACCTTTTGCGCGACGGCGAAGCGGATGAAATCCTGGCGATATGCATGCATGGGAAGAATGGAGAAGAGTTGAACAGTGCGGCCATTATAATGCCCGCCACCCCAGATTACAGAAGACGCACCCACGATATGCGAATAATCACCCTCAACCTCAACGGCATCCGCTCCGCCTACAACAAAGGCCTGCTCGAATGGTTCGGCAAGCAGGACGCCGACGTCCTCTGTGTGCAGGAGCTCAAGGCCCAGCAAGCCGACATGACGCCGGACATGATTGCCCCATTCGGCTACCACGGTTATTTCCACTATGCGGAGAAGAAGGGCTATAGCGGTGTCGGCATTTACAGCAAGACCAAGCCGGACAACGTCATCGTAGGCCTGGGTATTCCCGAGTTCGACATGGAAGGCCGTTATATTGAAGCGCAGTTTGGTAATCTAAGCGTGGTCTCGCTCTACCTGCCTTCCGGCTCCAGCGGTGAAGAGCGCCAGGCTGTGAAATTCAAATTTCTTGATTCATTCATGCCGCACATGGTGGCCTTGAAGCAGAGTGGCCGCGACGTCATCGTCTGCGGTGACTGGAACATCGCCCATACCGAAAAGGACCTGAAGAACTGGAAAGGTAACAAGAAGAACTCCGGCTTCCTGCCCGAAGAGCGTGCATGGATCAGCGCGCTACTCAACGAAGTAGGCTTCGTCGACGTGTTCCGCAAACTGCATCCCGAACTAGAGGCTTACACCTGGTGGTCGAATCGCGGTCAGGCTTGGGCCAAGGACGTGGGGTGGCGTCTGGATTACCAGATCACCACACCCGGTATCGCGGAAAAGGCGATCAATACGGGTATCTACAAAGAACAACGCTTCAGCGACCATGCGCCGTTCATGGTGGATTACCAAGACTGAGCTGTAGGTTGGGAGGAGCGCAGCGATACCCAACAATGAAATTTGAGGTTATGCGCCGCAGGGTTTCAAAGTCAAAATCGTCGGGGGTTGCCCGACAGCAAGTTACTTTCTTTTGCTTCGCCAAAAGAAAGTAACCAAAGAAAAGGCGACCCTGGTTTGCCGCCCACTACGTGGGTCCCCTGCGTTGCTCGAACGGTCGGGCCTCCTCATAAACTCGCACGATCCGCTACGCGGCCACGTGCTCAAACATATTCGTCGGACTACCCCCGCTCGTCCTGCGCTACTCGGCGGCGCTCAAGGGAATGAAAATCCACTACGGTTTTGTGTGCGCTTTGCGCACGCTTCTTTTTGTTTGGCGATGCGGGCAAAGCCCGCATCGCGGGGTTGGGGCTTGGTTTTGGGTTGGGGTTTTGAATTTCCTCCCCTGTGCGCCGCCGAGTAGCGGAGGCGGGTCAGGTGATGTCGGCGAGGACTGTCTGAGCGCGTAGCGGGAGTTCCGCAGCCGCCTGACCAGTCGACAACAAGCCGCTTAGCGGCTTGTTGCGGCGAAGACTAACCTTTAGGTTATGTCGTAGCCAACAACGCAGGGGACCCCGTAGGGGCGGCAAACCGGGGGCGACTTCTTTTGGTTACTTTTCTTGGCAAGACAAGAAAAGTAACTTGCTGTCGGGCAACGCCCGACGGTTTTTACTTGGAACCATGCGGCGTAATGCACGTTGGCTATTGCGCCCGCGGGCTACCCAGGCTCAGCGCATTTTCGACAATACAAAGCTTCTCGAACTTGCGGATTTTTCATACTTGATCTCGATGCCGCGAGCAACTAATTCGGCAATGACAAATTTCTGAACTAATCCAATTCGCGTTGTTACTCCGCCCACTGCTTCAGCAGTCTCCTTTGCCGTAAACTTCCGAGGAAATATTTTTGTTTGACTAGCCATACTTTCGAGAAATTCAATTACCTTATTTTGAAGTTCAACATCTTTCATCGAATATCTCACGCATAAAAATTACTTGCCACATCGCGCAACACACTCTTCGTGTTGAGAAAGTCGTACAACGAGCTTTTCACTCACAGTCTTTCCGTTGATGAGTGCAGTAAGGTATATCCCGCGTTCACCTTCGCCGAGGGTTTCATGCATCCACCCACCATATTTACCAGTTTCAAACGAAACCAAATTATTTGGCCAAACAGTTTTTGTGAGCTTCCCATTTTCAAAAATGACATCCGGCGGCTTTGGATTGTTCCTATCACGATAGACTATTCCTTCAAACATGAAGCCACCAGAAGATTGCCCATCGGCAATATAAAGCGTCTTATTCCAGTCAAGTTCAATATTATTCTTTGACTTGTTATGAATGACTAGAACGAAGCTAGTACATTTACTGAAATATAGTTCGTTTGTACAAACGGGCGTAATTTCGGCTGTGTAGTACTCGTTGCTAACTTTTGAAGTTGCTGGATTACTTTTCCATTCGGATTGATAGACAGGCCCTGTGGCACAACCAGCAAGCAATAGAACAATAGCTGAAGAAAGTGCAATTAAAGCATTCTTGTAATTCATCTAATTTTCTCCCTTAGATAGCGTACTGAAACTCAATTGAAATTTTCAAACAGTGCATTCCAGCTCTGCTATTGCAGGATGCACTTCAAAAAAGAGACTAACCCGTTTTGGGATAACCCGCAACGGGTTATTACTCTGGCTGGATGCCCAGTTCATTGCACAGCGCTGACTACCAACTATTTCGTTCGATGCTTATCGAAGCGAGAGTTGCTTCAGGATTGACGCAGATGCAGATTGCAGAGAGTTTGTCCAAGCCGCAAAGCTATATTTCAAAATACGAACGAGGGGAAAGAAGGCTGGATTTTCCAGAGTTTGTGGAGCTGGCTGAAATTTTAGGAATTGAGGTGGTTTCGTTTGTCAAAAACTATCAAGCGGCACGGGCTTCTTCAAAAGTGCAGAAGATTCGACAGCCAAAAAAGCTGCTTAGGGGTTCGTAGATTTTGCTTCATTCCACGGTGCCACCTTCAACAACAACACCATCCCCGGCACCGCCAACACCACACACAGCAGAAAGAACATCGTCCATCCCATCCCTTCCACCAGCCATCCCGTCGCCGCATTGGCGAAAGTACGCGGTATCGCCATCAAACTGGTGAACAGCGCGAACTGTGTAGCGGTGTAAGCTGGGTGAGTGGTGCGGGCGATGAAGGCGACGAAGGCGACGGTGCCAAGGCCGACGCCTAGTGCTTCCATGCCGATGACGATGGCGAGCTGGGTGCGTTCGGCGACGCCGATGGTGTCGAAGTGTCCGTGCGAGGCGAGCCAAGCGAAGCCGAAGATGGACACGATCTGCACCACGCCGAACAACCACAGTGCGCGATTGATACCAATCTTCACCATCCATAGTCCGCCGATCATGCCGCCGATGATGGAGGGCCACAGGCCGGCGTTCTTGGCGATAAGGCCGATGTCGGTCTTGGAGAATCCCATGTCGAGGTAGAACGGTGTCGCCAGCGCGGTGCACATGCTGTCGCCGAGTTTGTAGAACAACAGGAAGGCCAGCACCAGCAGTGCGCTGTTCCAGCCTTTGCGCGTGATGAACTCGTGGAACGGTTCCACCACCGCTTCGCGCAGCGTCTTGGGCGGCGAGGCGCGGTGCGGTTCTTTTACCATCAGCGTCATGGCGACGCCGGGCAGCATGAACAATGCGGTGATGATGAACACCCAGTCCCAAGCCAAGTGGTCGGCGAGGATGAGTGAGAGCGAGCCGGGTACCAGACCGGCGACGCGGTAGGCGTTAACGTGGATGGCATTGCCCAAACCCAGCTCGACATCGCCCAGCAATTCGCGCCGATATGCGTCGAGCGCGATGTCCTGCGTGGCGGAGAGGAAGGCGAGCAGCGTGCAGAAAAGCACGATGGCGGTCATCTCAGTTTGCGGAGAGAAGCCACCTAAGGATGCGATCACCGCCAGCAATCCGACTTGTGTCAGCAGCATCCAGCCACGGCGACGACCCAGCACGGGCAGCACGTAGCGATCAAGGAAGGGTGACCACAGGAACTTCCAGGTGTAGGGGAATTGAATCAGCGCAAACAGGCCGATGGTCTTGAGGTCGATCTGTTCACTGCGCAGCCAAGCGGGCACGAGATTGAACAGCAGGAACAGCGGCAGACCGGAAGCGAAACCCGTGAACACGCATATCAACATGCGCTTGGTGAAGAGTTGTTGCCAGACGGTCATTTAAAAGCCTTCACCACAGAGACACAGAGACACAGAGAAAAGCGAGGATCAAAAGCGATAATTGCCGGAGAACTACTGTGGCGTGTACAGGTGGAAAAACTGCGGGTATTTAGCTTTTGAAGTTCTCTGTGTCTCTGTGTCTCTGTGGTGAGTGGGTTTTGAGACATACTTAAACTTCCCGCTTGAAGCGGTATGCCGCCACGCTGCCACGCAGGTTGGGCAGCAGGTTCACATCACCGCTTTCATTCATCACATGACGCCCAAGGATGCCGATGTTGAGGTGCTTGCACAGCAGTTCGAAGTCGTTCAACGTGCACAGATGCACGTTGGGTGTGTCGTACCACTCGTAAGGCAAAATCTTGGAGACAGGCATATGGCCTTGCATGATCTGCAAACGGTTCTTCCAGTAACCGAAGTTGGGGAAGCTGATGATGCCCTCGCGGCCTACGCGCACGATCTCATTCATCAAAGCTTCGGTGTGGCGAGTCGCTTGCAGCGTCTGCGACAGGATGACGAAGTCGAAAGACTGATCTTCGAAGTCGGCGAGACCGCTATCCAGATCATTCTGGATCACGTTCACCCCATTGGCGATGCAGGTAGCGATCTTCTTGTCACTGATCTCCACGCCGTAGCCGCGCACGTTTTGCGTCTCGCGCAGGTAGCGCAGCAAGCTGCCGTCGCCACAACCGAGGTCGAGCACGCTGGAACCCTGCGGTATCCAAGCGGCAATGGCGGCGAAATCCGGGCGCGACTCGATGATGGATGTATTCATCGGTACACCTCCGATAAAGACGATGCATTCATCAGATATAGGCGCTGTCGGTGTCCGCAAGCATTCGCGGACGGTCGTCTCCCCACTGCGCGGGGCCCCTGCTCCCTGCTCATACTTGCACCTCCACCGCCACGCGTTCAAGATAGTTACGCATCACCGCGAAATACTGTTCGTCCTGCATCAGGAAAGAATCGTGGCCGTGCTGCGAAGTGACCTCGGCGTAGCTCACGTTGCGTTTGTTATGCAACAGCGCTTTCACGATCTCGCGCGAACGGTCCGGCGAGAAGCGCCAGTCACTGGAGAACGACACCACCAGATAGTTCGCTTGCACGTTGGAAAAAGCGCGCGCCAGATTGTGTTCGGTGTGTTGTGCCGGGTCGAAATAATCCAGCGCCTTGGTCATCAGCAGATAAGTGTTGGCGTCGAAGTACGCGGCGAACTTGTCGCCCTGATAGCGCAGATAGGATTCGACCTCGAACTCGATGTCGTAACCGTATTTGTATTCGCCCGAGCGCAGGCCGCGGCCGAACTTGCCCGCCATCGCATCGTCCGAAAGATAAGTGATGTGGCCCAGCATGCGCGCCAAGCGCAAGCCGCGCGTCGGTACCACGCCGTGCTGATAGAAATCACCGTTGTGGAAATCCGGATCGGTGAGGATGGCGTTGCGCGCCACATCGTTGAACGCGATGTTCTCGGTGGTCAGATGCGGTGCGGTGGCGATAGCCAACACATTGCGCACACGATCAGGATAAGTGATCGCCCATTGCATCGCCTGCATGCCACCCAGGCTACCGCCGATGATGGCGGCGAATCGATGGATACCGAGAAGATCAGCCAGACGTGCTTGCGAATGCACCCAGTCTTCCACTGTCACCATCGGGAAGCTCGAACCGTATTGCTTGCCGGTGACAGGATCAATGCTCGAGGGACCGGTAGAGCCGTGACAGCCGCCGAGGTTATTTAGGCCGATGACGAAGAATTTGTTGGTATCGACAGGTTTGCCGGGGCCGATCATGTTGTCCCACCAGCCGATGTTCTTCTCATCATCGGCATAACTGCCGGCGACATGGTGGTGGCCGGACAGTGCGTGACAGACCAGGATGGCGTTCGACTTGTCGGCATTCAATGTGCCGTAGGTCTCGTACATCAGCTCATAGCGCGGCAGCACTTTGCCGCAGCTGAAATTCAGCGGCTCTTCAAAGGTTGCGCGTTGCGCGCTGACGATTCCAACAGATCCTGACAAAACAAAACTCCCAAAACAAAACCCGCTCAGCTTGAAGCTAGAGCGGGTTATCTCGCTTTAGCTGGAATGTTTAACGTGCCCCGCAAGCTGATCTCAAATCGGCACGGGACGAAGTGTCCGTGTTTTGTCACAGGCTGTCAATTTCGGCGCAGTGACGGTGCAAAAAACCATGGTGCAAAAATGAAACAGATGCACAGCCGTAACAAAGCTGCAACAAAGGGACGGCATCATCCGCACCCAGTTCTTTCGGCGCCTGACCGTGAAGAGCCAAGTGCAGTTATTTTTCTAACGTTAAGGAGTAACCATGAAACAAAAACTGATCGCACTGGCAATCGCCTCTGCCCTCTCCGCACCGGCTTTCGCCGACAACGCAAACGTTACCGTTTACGGTAAGGCAATCCTGACAATCGAACAGCATGACGCAGGTGGCTCGGCTTCCAGCGTGACGCGCGTGAACACCAATGCTTCGCGCTTCGGTGTTAAGGGTAGCGAAGATCTGGGTGATGGCCTGAAAGGCCTGTTCCAGTATGAAGTCGAGATGGATGCGGACGGCAGCGCCGGCAATGGCATGGGCAAGACACGCAATAGCGGATTCGGACTGGAAGGCGAATTCGGTAAGGTCGTGCTGGGTATCTGGGATACGCCGTTCAAGGTCGCTCACAACAAGATCGAACTGTTCGACAACACTACCGAATGGTCGGCCACCAAAGTGATCGGCAATTCCAATGCTACAAAATGGAACAATCGCCAGAAGAACATGATTCAGTACTGGACTCCCAAGATGGGGGGGCTGCAAGCAGCATTCATGTACAGCCCGGACGAAGCCAAAACGGCAACAAAGGACGCCAGCATCATGTCCATGTCAGCCACTTACGCTGATGATGCAGTCTACGCGGCAGCTGCGTACGAGAGCCATGCTGATGTGGTAGTCGGTACAACTGACAGCGCATTCCGTCTGGTCGGCAAGTATGATCTGGCGGACGCATGGGTCGGCGCAATGTACGAGAGCATCAAAACCAACACCAGTGCAACGGCCAGCGTAACTGGCAACAACGCCGAATTGGTTGGCGGTATCGCACTGGGCGCTAGCAGCATCGCACTCAGCTACGCCAAGGCAGGTTCTACAGCTGCCGCAGGCGTAGCAGCCAACGATGTGAACCAAGCGGCAATCAAGTACGCTTACAAGTTCTCCAAGCGTACGGAAGGTTTCCTGGCATATGCATCCAAGAAAACCAACGGCGCAACCAGCGTGACAGCAACCACTTTCGGTGGCGGCTTCCTGCACTCGTTTTAAGCTGACTTCGGTCCGCCTGTAGCAAAATAAAAGCGGGCGCCTTCGGGTGCCCGCTTTTATTTTGCAGCGAAACATTTAGAGCGCGTTCAGCTTGTCCATCAGCTCGCGGATCTTGAGCGGATCGTCCGCGCGCAGGATCCTTTGCACCAACGGCCCGATCTCCGGCAGGCTGGTGGTGAGGATGCGCTGCTTGGCACCCAGCAATTGCGCGGGATGCATGGAGAACTGGCGCAGGCCGATGCCCAGCAGCAAACGCGTATAGATCAATTCGCCCGCCATCTCGCCGCACACCGAGACCGGAATATCGGCCTTGTTCGCGGTGCCGATCACGTGCGACAGCAATTCCAGGATCGCCGGATGCAGCGGGTCGTACAGATGCGCGACTTCCTCGTCGGTGCGGTCGATGGCCAGCGTGTACTGGATCAAGTCGTTGGTGCCGATGGACAGAAAATCCAGCTTCTTGATGAAGGCACCCAGCGCCAGTGCGGCGGCCGGAATCTCGATCATGCCGCCGATGGGTATGTCTTCGCGGAAAGGGATGTTCTGCGCGCTCAGTTCCTGTTTAACCGAATCGATCAGCTGCAGGGTCTGATTGATCTCCGAAGCGCCGGACAGCATGGGCACCAGAATTTTCAGATTGCCGTACACCGATGCGCGCAGCAGCGCGCGCAACTGGGTGCGGAACAACTGCGGTTCGGCCAGACACAGGCGGATCGCGCGCAAGCCCAGCGCCGGGTTGCTGGCGACACGGGTTACACCCTTGAGCTGCTTGTCGGCACCCAGATCGTAAGTACGGATGGTGACCGGCTTGTCCTTCAAACCTTGCAGCACGGCGCGGTAGGCCTGGTACTGCTCTTCCTCGTCGGGCAGGTCGTCGCGGTTGAGGAACAGGAACTCGCTGCGGAACAGGCCGACACCGTTGGCACCGTTGTCCTTCACCTGCTGCACATCGGTCGGCATCTCGATGTTGGCCATCAGGTCGATCACCGTACCGTCCAGCGTGTTGGCGCGCGCGGTCTTCAGGCGTTTCAGCTTCTGGCGTTCCAGCTGCCATTCGCTCTGGCGCAGTTTGTATTCGGCCAGCAGATTCTTGTCCGGGTTGACGATGACCACGCCCTGGCCGCCGTCCACGATCAGCATGTCGCGGTCTTTGACCAGCTCGCGCGCGTGATGCAGACCGACGATACATGGCGTGTTCAGACCGCGCGCCACGATGGCGGTGTGCGAGGTGGCGCCGCCGAGGTCGGTGAGGATGGCGCAGAACTGTTGCGGCTTGAGCTGGATCAGGTCGGCCGGGCTGACATCGTGCGCGACCAGCACCATCTCGGTGTCGTGCTGCGGCGTCGGCGGCACATGGCCGGGATGGCCGCCAAGCACCTTGAGGATGCGCTCCACCACCTGGATCACATCGGTCTTGCGCTCGCGCAGATAGGCATCGTCGAACGCTTCGAACTGGGCGACCAGTTCGTCCATCTGGGTTTTCAGCGCCCACTCGGCATTGCAACTCTCGGCTTTCACCATCTCGCGCGCGGCGTGGCTGATGTGCTCGTCGCCGAGGATCATCAGGTGCAGATCGAGGAAGGCGTCGAACTCGGCCGCCGCCAATTGTGGCCTGTGCGTACGCAGGTCGGTCAGTTCTTCGCGCGTCGCATGCAGCGCCGCATCGAGCCGCGCGATTTCTTCATCCACCAGATGCTTGGGCAGTACATAGTGCGAAACCTCAAGCGAGGCATGCGACACCAGATGCGCGCGGCCGATGGCGATGCCGCTGGAGACAGGGAGTCCGTGGATAGCGAACGTCATAAATACCTCGCTAAATCTACTGCGCACATCGATTGCGGCGTTGCGCGGTGCTGGTTACGGCATAACGCGCTTTGCGCATGAGCCTTCACCGAAACTGCGTTTTCGAAATCCTCATGCACTGTATGTTCACTCCGGATTCTGCGCGCCGTGCGCCTTGCACTCGAAGTGCTCGCTACGATTTTTCGAGGTATTTGCCACATTGATTATTCTCCCTCGCCGAAATAGTCATTGATCAGTGCCAGCAATGCGCTCATCGCTTCGTCCTCGCGCTCGCCGTTGGTCTCGATGCTGATCGATGAGCCTTTGGCTGCGGCCAGCATCATCACACCCATGATGCTCTTGGCGTTGATGCGTTTGCCGTTGCGCGACAGCCAGACTTCGCAGGGGAACTGCGAGGCGAGCTGGGTCAGTTTGGCGGATGCCCGGGCGTGCAAGCCGAGCTTGTTGATGATCTGTGCGTCCTGATTCTGCATTGGATTACCTTATTCTTCACCCATGGTGACGATACATTCGCGACCGCCTTCCAGCGCGATCTGAGCCAGTTCGGGCATATTCTTGTTAGGGTGGCATACCACGCGCAACAGCATCGGCAGGTTCACCCCCGCCACGCCCATGATGTGTTCCTTGCGGCACAGTTGCCGCGCGACATTGCTGGGCGTGGCGCCGAAGATGTCGGCCAGGATCAGCACGCCGTTGCCGTTGTCCAGTTGCCGGATGAGTTCATGACCTTCGGCCAGTTTCTGCTGCGGGTCGTCGTCGGCATACACCGACAATACTTTCACGTTCTCCGGCGTCTTGCCCAGCACATGGGCGACGCAATCCACCAGACTCTCACCCAGCGCGTTGTGCGCGACCACCAATATGCCCGCCATCAGATGACTCCCAGGATTCGTGCGAATAACAAGGCGGTAGCCAATAACACCAGCCAGCCGTAACGCAACAACCAGCCAAGCGCACGCGTCTTGAACGCGTCGTTGGCATTCTCTTCATCCACGATACCGCGTATCTGCTGCAGCGCGCGATGCGCCTCGCTGCGCTGTATGTTCTCTTGTACAGGGTCTTTATCGTTCATGGCTCGATAGAAGTGACTGTCTTGTCATCGCTGAATTTTAGACGCTTCTGCATGGATTCAGTGAGGTGCGCCTTGCCTTCCGCGTCGATCAGTAGCGCGTCGGTCTGGTGCATGCTGCGCACTGCGGCGCGCCATCCGGCCACGCCGGCGATGAAGATAGGTTTGGAGGTCACGTCGGACAACAGGCCCGCGCGCTCGCCGCGCGCCAGCAAGGTCACCGCCTGCACACCCTGTACCGGCTGGCCGGTGCGCGGATCGAGCAGATGGCAATAGCGCTTGCCGCCCAGTTCGAAATAACGCTGGTAATCGCCGGAAGTGCCGACCGCCTCGCTGTCATGCAATTCAAGCGTGGCAATGGCACCCGGTTTGCGCGGATGCTGGATGCCGATATGCCACGGCCGCTTGCCGTGCGTGCCCAGCGCGATCACATTGCCGCCGATGTTGATCAGCGCGTTGGAAATGCCTTGATCCTGCAGCAATGCCACCGCGCGATCCAGCGCATAGCCCTTGGCGTAACCGCCCAGATCGACCATGACGGCAGGGTTTTTGCTGCCGACCTGTTTTTCGGATGAACCGGCGACGGGTGGGTGATAGTACAGATCCGTCATTTGCGGATTCGCCTTGAGCAGCGCCGCAACCTTTTTCTCATCCGGCAGCAGCGGCTGGAAGGTGTCCGACTGAAAGCCCCAGATCTTGATCAGCCCACCGATGGCCGGATTGAAAGTGCCGCCCGACTGGATCGAGAACTGCGCCGCATCACGCAACAGGGCCACCAGCTCGGGAGATGCCGCTCGTGTCTTGCCACGCGCGATCGCATCGTTCACCGACGACAAGGCCGAGGGTTGCCAAGCATGCAGCATATCGTGCAGACGCTGGAACTCGCCCATCACCGCAGCCGCGCCCTGGCGTGCCTTGGCTTCCTCCTCGCCATAGATGCTGACCTCGACGATGGTGCCGAACACATAGGCTTGTTCTTGATAGAGCGGTTCCTTGCCGCAGCCGGTGAGCAGAACCAGCACAAGCAACAGTGCGGAGAAAGTCCTCATCAAGCGGTCAGTTCTTCCAGTTCGATGGACGCCGCCAGCAGCGCCAGACGCGCCACCACGCCGTAGGCATAGAAACGGTTCGGCGTATCGTCGGGCGCGCAGTCCGGGTTGGGGACGGTGCAGCAGGACTCGAACGCCAGCGGCACGAAATGCATGCCGGGCGCGTTCAGGTTCTCGTCCACGCCGCGCCCGGTGTGCACGCGGTAGAAGCCGCCGACCACGAAGTGATCGACCATGTACACCACCGGTTCGGCCACCGCCTCGTTGATCTGCTCGAAGGTATACACGCCCTCTTGCACCAGCACATCGGACACCGACAGTCCTTCCTTCACCACCGCCATCTTATTGCGCTGCTTGCGGTTGAGGTCGCGTACCTCGCTGGCATCCTTCACGGTCATGATGCCCATGCCGTAGGTGCCCGCATCCGCCTTCACGATCACGAACGGCTCTTCCTTCACGCCGTACTGCGCATATTTGACGCGCATCTTCTGCAGCACCATATCCACTTTGGCGGCCAGACACTCCTCGCCGGTGCGCGCGTGGAAATCCACCTCGCCGCACACATCGAAATAGGGATCGATCAGCCACGGGTCGATGCCCAGCAGCTGCGCGAAGTCCCGCGCGACGCGCGAATAAGCCGCGAAATGGCGCGACTTGCGGCGCGTGGTCCAGCCGCCCTCGAGCGGCGGCAACACATTCTGTTCCAGATTGCGCAACAGATCGGGCACGCCCGCCGACAGGTCGTTGTTCAGCAACACCACGCAGGGATCGAAATCGCCGATCAGCAGCCGGTTGCCCTTGCGCGTGATCGGCTCCAGCGTGAGCACGTTGCCGTCGGCCAGTTCGATGTCCGTGGCTTGGGTGATCTCCGGCAGCAGGCTGCCGATGCGCACGTTCAAACCGGACTGGCGCAGCATGCGCACCAGCATCGCCACGTTCTGCAGATAGAACTGGTTACGTGTGTGGTTTTCCGGGATCAGCAACACGCCGCGCGCCTCGGGGCAGATCTTCTCGATCGCGCTCTGCGCGGCATGGATGCACAGCGGCAGGAAATCGGGGTTCAGATTGTTGAAGCCGCCGGGAAACAGATTGGTATCCACCGGTGCCAGCTTGAAGCCGCTGTTGCGCAGATCGACCGAGGCATAGAACGGCACCGTGTGCTCCAGCCACTGGGTGCGGAACCAGCGTTCGATGTCGGGCTGCTTGGCCAGGAAACGCTGCTCCAGATCGAGCAGCGGGCCTTTGAGTGCGGTGGTGAGATGGGGAACCATGATTAACCTGCGGGAAACGATGCGGGCATTCTAGCCGATTTGATACGGGTCAATTAGGATGTGAGGCGTGTTTTAGGATCGATTTACTCGGGCAAACGGTCGCGCAAGGCATCGCGCTCGAACCACCATTTGCCGTCGACCAATGCCTCCACCACGGTCGCCAGACGCGGCAGGAAGATTTGCGGATCGCGCAGTTGCAGGTGGTTGAGCCAGCGGTCCAGCCCTTCCTGATCTTGCACGTTGCTGTGGCGCCGGGCGACCATGGCGATCAGGTTGTTCACCAGAAAACTCTGGCTCTCGTGCTGGTCATCGTCGGCGCGTAGATCGACCACATAACGCGCGGTAATTGCCGCCACCGCCGCGCCGTCCGAATCGTTCGAGGTCTCATCCACTACATGGATCAGCATGGCCACGGTCAGTTCGGGATCGACCGGGAAGGTGACCGACAGCCAGATGCCCATGCCCAGCGCAGCCAGCGAATCCGGCTGCCGGGCCTGGAACAGCACGTCGCAGGCTTCCACCGCGTCCGCCCAGGCTTCCTGCTGCATGCAGGTGAAGAACGCCTCGCGTGCGATGTCCCACGCTTCCTTGTGGCGGCCCAGTGCGTTCAGCAGTTCGGCGACGTCGAGCTGCAACCTTGCACGCGGCAATGGCTCGGCTACCGCTGCAAGCGCTTGCAGCACCTCGGCGAGTTGCTTCTTCAGCGCGGCGCGCTCCTCCGCGCTCAGTCCGTCGTTGCTGTCGTTGACGAGTTTGGTGATGTTGATGGTCTGCTCTTGCATGATCGGTTCGAAGGTCGTTCAGGTGAGGCGGCAGTGTAAACCAGCCGCCGGCGGATCGAACCCTGCTGTCAGTGGTAGAATGCGCGCCTTCGAAAATAAGGCAGTCCCATGTTATCTACAGCAAATATCACCATGCAGTTCGGCGCCAAGCCGTTGTTCGAGAACGTCTCCGTCAAATTCGGCGACGGTAACCGTTACGGTTTGATCGGTGCCAACGGCTGCGGCAAATCCACCTTCATGAAGATCCTCGGTCGCGATCTGGAGCAAAGCTCGGGCGAAGTCATGCTGGACAAGGGCGAGCGCCTCGGCAAACTGCGTCAGGACCAGTTCGCCTATGAAGACAACCGCGTGCTGGACGTGGTGTTGATGGGGCATGATGAGATGTGGGAAGCGATGAGCGAGCGCGATGCGATCTACGCCAATCCCGATGCTTCCGAAGAAGACTACATGCGCGCCGCCGATCTGGAAGCGACCTTCGCCGAATACGACGGCTATACCGCCGAGGCGCGCGCGGGTGAACTGTTGCTGGGTCTGGGCATCGATATCGGATTGCACCAGGGACCGATGAGCGCGGTCGCGCCGGGCTTCAAGCTGCGCGTGCTGCTGGCGCAGGCACTGTTCTCCAATCCCGACATCCTGCTGCTGGACGAGCCGACCAACAACCTGGACATCAACACCATCCGCTGGCTGGAAAACGTGCTCAACGCGCGCAACAGCACGATGGTGATCATCTCCCACGACCGCCACTTCCTGAACAGCGTGTGCACGCACATGGCCGATTTGGATTTCGGCAAGATCACCGTCTATCCGGGCAACTACAACGACTACATGCTGGCTTCCACGCAGGCGCGCGAGCAACAGTCGTCAGACAACGCCAAGGCCAAGGAAAAGGTCGCCGAACTGAAAGCCTTCGTGGCGCGTTTCTCGGCCAACGCCTCCAAGGCCAAGCAGGCCACTTCGCGTGCGCGCCAGATCGACAAGATCAAGATCGAGGACATCAAGCCTTCCAGCCGCCAGTATCCCTTCATCCGCTTCGAATACGACGAGCGCGACAAGCTGCACCGTGTCGCGGTGGAAGTCGAGAAGATGGCCAAGGGCTACGACAAGATGTTGTTCTCCAACGTCAACTTCCGCATCGACGCGGGCGAGAAAGTGGCCATCATCGGCCCCAACGGTATCGGCAAGACCACCCTGCTGCGCTGTTTGGCGGGCGATCTGGAGCCGGATACCGGCACCATCAAATGGGCGGAAAAAGCCAAGCCCGGTTACTACGCGCAGGATCATGCGCACGACTTCGCCGAAGACAAAGGGATGATGGAATGGATGACCGACTGGCGCGGTCCGGGCGATGACGACCAGGTGGTGCGCGGCACGCTGGGCCGTCTGCTGTTCTCCGGCGACGACGTGAAGAAGAAGGTCAAGGTGCTGTCCGGCGGCGAGAAGGGCCGTATGCTGTTCGGCAAGCTGATGCTGGCCAAACCCAACGTGCTGCTGATGGACGAACCGACCAACCACATGGACATGGAAGCCATCGAATCGCTCAACACCGCGCTCGACCTGTTCAAGGGCACGCTGATCTTCGTGTCGCATGACCGCGAGTTCGTGTCATCGCTGGCCACGCGCATCATCGAGATCTCCGACAAGGGTGTGAACGACTACCACGGCACATACGAGGAATTCCTGCGCGACCAGATGGTGGAGTAAGGGAACGATGGATCAAGTGGGAAACGATACAAGGACCATTGGCGTATTCGATTCCGGCGTAGGCGGACTGTCAGTCCTGCATCACATCCGCGACACATTGCCAGAAGCCAGGCTGGTCTACGTCGCCGACTCCGGCCATGTGCCCTACGGCGGCAGGTCGGCAGCCTTCATCGAAGCACGTGCCATGGCGCTCACACGCTTCCTGCTCAGCCAGGGCGCGGAGGCCATCGTCATCGCCTGCAACACCGCCACCGCCGCCGCCGCCCTGCCCTTGCGCAAACAATTTAGCAAGATCCCTTTCATCGGCATGGAGCCTGCCATCAAGCCGGCAGTCGCCGCGACCCAAAGCAACGTGGTGGGCGTGCTGGCGACGGTGGGCACGCTGGAGAGTGCGCGTTTCGCCGCGTTGCTGGAAAAATACGCCGGCAGTGTGAAGATCGTCACCCAGGGTTGCCCCGGTCTGGTGGAGGTGGTCGAGCGCGGCGATCTGCACAGCGTCGAAGCGCGGCGGCTGGTGGAGCGCTACACCGCGCCGCTGCTGCAAGCGGGCGCGGACACTTTCATCCTCGGTTGCACCCACTATCCTTTCCTCGCGCCGCTGATCCGCGAAGTGGTGGGCGGGCAGATCGCCCTGATCGATACCGGTGCCGCCGTCGCCCGCGAACTCAAACGCCGCGTCGATACCGAGCTGCCGCCGCGCGTGAAGCTGGGTGAAGTCGGCAACGAGACCTTCCACACCAGCGGTGATGTGGCGCGCGCCACGCGCATCGTGTCCCAATTGTGGGGGGCGGATGCCGTGGTCGAAGCGCTGCCGCTGGTGTTCCGCTAGGCGGTGCAATGGCCCGGCCAGCCGACAGCAAACCCGCCGCGCAGGAGCCGAACTGCAACGCGTGCATGTTCTTCTACATCACCTACGAAGCCCACTTCCGCTACGGTTGCCGCGCGCTGGATTTCAAAAGCCAGCGCCTGCCCATGCTGGACGTGCTGGAAGCCTCGGGCCAGCTGTGCCAGTTCTTTCAGCGCAAACCGTTCCGTCCCTAGCTGTCGCTGCGTTCCCGCAAGGGATATCCGTTAGAATCCGCGCACTGACATCAGGAGTCATTGCATGACCACGCATCGCTATACCCTCACCATCTCCTGCCCGGACCGCTCCGGCATCATCGCCGCCGTCACCGGCTTCATCGCCGAACACGGCGGTTTCATCACCGAGGCGAGCTATCACACCGAACAGGAAGCGCAGCGCTTCTTCATGCGCCAGGAGATGCGCGCCGATTCATTGCCGTTCGATGCGGCGACCTTCCGCGAGAAGTTCAAAGCGCTGGCGGACGGATTCAACATGACCTGGCAGCTGACCGACTCGGCCAACAAGAAGCGGTTGGTGGTGCTGGTGAGCAAACAGGACCATTGTCTGGACGACCTGCTGCATCGCTGGCGCAGCGGCGAGTTGCAGGTGGACATCCCCTGCATCCTCTCCAACCACGAAGACCTGCGCAGCTTCGTCGAATGGCACGGCATCCCGTTCATCCATGTCGACATGAACGGCGACAAGGAAGCAGCGTTCCAGCACATCGCCGCCCTGTTCGACCAACACCAAGGCGATGCCATGGTGCTGGCGCGCTTCATGCAGATCCTGCCGCCGTGGCTGTGCCAGCGTTATCCCGGCCGTGTCATCAACATCCACCACAGCTTCCTGCCCTCCTTCGTCGGTGCCAAGCCCTACCATCAGGCCTACCAGCGCGGCGTAAAGCTGATCGGCGCCACCTGCCACTACGTCACCGACGAGCTGGACGCCGGCCCCATCATCGAGCAGGACACGGTGCGCATCGACCACGGCGACACGCCGGACGATCTGGTGCGCTACGGGCGCGATATCGAGAAGACCGTGCTGGCGCGCGGCCTGCGTTACCATGTGGAGGACCGCGTGCTGGTGTGCGGCAACAAGACTATCGTGTTCCGCTGATATATCGGCGAAGTGCGACTTGGCGCGGCAAGCGACCGGCACATCCAGCATCACCGCGTGCACGTGTCGCCAGTCGCCAGCAAGGCTGTAAAACGACATCAAGCGTGAAACTAATCCGGTGACGCCCACTCTATGGTTCCGTCGAAACAAACTGCAGATCTCCGGAATTCCACTAGCGCATGTCAGTAAGCCCTCCCATCCTCCGTATCGGCCCCTATTCCATCGTGCGCGAACTGGGCGAAGGCGCGACCTCCAACGTCTATCTCGCCCTGCGCGACGGCTCCTACGCCTCGGTCGCGCTCAAGCAACTGCGCCGCGCCAGCCAGTCCGAGCTGCACAAATCCATGTTCACCGCCGAGGTCGAACTCGGTCACAAGATGCAGCACCGCAACATCGTGCGCGTCATCGACGCCGACCTGAACGAGCCGACCGGTGCCTATCTGGTGATGGAATACATCAACGGCAAACCGCTGGACCGGCACGACAAAGTCGAGAATTTGCTGCCATTGGACAAGGTGCTCTCCGTCACCGCACAGGTTGCGGAAGCTCTGAAATACGCCGCCGAGATGGGCGTGGTGCACCGCGACGTCAAACCCGGCAACATCATCCTCATGCCCAACGGCGTCGCCAAACTGGCCGACTTCGGCTGCGCCATCCCGGTCAGCGAGATGGGTGCCGTGGTGGCCGGCAGCCTGGCCTATATGTCGCCGGAACAGATCGAAGGCGAGGCGCTGGATGCGCGCTCGGACATCTACTCGCTGGGTGCCGTGCTGTATCGTCTGCTCACCGGCCACCACACCTTCGAAGCGGACAACCAGTTCGACGCCCGCATCGCGATCCTGAACTTCCCCATCACCCCCATCGACACCTGGCGCAAGGCGCTGCCCAAAGTGCTCACCGACGTGGTCGAACGCGCCATGCAAAAGAACCCAGCCGAGCGCTATGCGAACTGGGATGAATTCATCGCCGACCTGGCTAAGGCGATACAACTGATCGAACAAAGCGACTACGACATGGACTTGTACCGCGGCTTCAGTATGAACACACAGGCCGAGTTGTCGAACTACATGTCCCAATCACGGGTGTTCTCGCGCAGCGTGTTTTCGAGGAGCGGGTTTTCCAGGAGTACGGTGCCGGATACTTATGGGGGCGGGTAGCGCTGTTTCAGTTCCCTCTCACTCCGGGGGAGGGCTAGGGTGGGGGAGCGCTCTTGGATTTCCCTCTTAACTTCAAAGTCAAAACCGTCGGGGGTTGCCCGGCCGCAAGTTACTTTTTCTTGCGTCGCCAAGAGAAAGTA